>Ga0214164_1000152_pt1 | contig 46224 bp, 35 predicted proteins | sample TroBogepilimnion_13_FD_153003 | JGI IMG/M metagenome (GOLD analysis project Ga0214164, IMG submission 153003) | Freshwater microbial communities from Trout Bog Lake, WI - Practice 03JUN2009 epilimnion v4 | ecosystem: Environmental > Aquatic > Freshwater > Lake > Epilimnion/Euphotic zone ... | reverse complement strand
GGTAAGTTTGCCCACGGAGGACTCGCATAGCGGCCGAGTGCACCGGTCTTGAAAACCGGCAAGGGAAACCTTCGTGGGTTCAAATCCCACGTCCTCCGCCAGAGCAGTACAAGTACGTAAACGGGATAGCGCAGGTGGCTGACTTCACAGCCCCTGCGCTTACCCTTATCTGGCGAACGATTCGCAAGGAGAGCAGACTTCTCCTATGGCTACAGGCGTATTTTCCGAAGGTAGAGCGAAGATATCCGAGCGCACACTGCGCACCGATAAATGGTGGATCCAACCGCTCATCACAGTCCTCGTACTTCTCTCATTCATTGTCTATGCGACCTTCCGCGCATTTGAAAATGGCAATTACTTTGTAGAGCCGTTGATCTCACCGTTCTACTCACCATGTCTCTCGACTGCGTGTGTAGCGGGTGCATCACTTCTCGGTACGCCATTTGGAATCATCCATATCTTTGGAATGGTTCTCTCACCAGCGCTATTAATTTTGATCTTCCCACTTGGTTTCCGTCTTACCTGTTACTACTACCGTAAGGCGTACTACCGCTCATTCTGGATGTCACCGCCTGCATGTGCAGTTGCAGAACCACATGCAAAGTACACCGGTGAAACACGTGCACCTCTTATTATGCAGAATGCACACCGTTGGTTCTTCTATGCCGGACTCGTCTTCAATGTCTTGCTTACTGTTGATGCCTTCTTAGCATTTAGAAATCCAGAGAAGCAATGGGGCCATATGTCAGTAGGAACACTTGTCCTACTTGCTAACGCAACCTTCCTTTGGTTCTACTCACTTTCATGTCACACCTGCCGCCACACAGTTGGTGGACGTCTTCGTAACTTCTCGAAGCACCCACTCCGTTATAAGGCATGGACCGTCGTTTCAAAGCTCAACCATTACCACCAGAACTTCGCTTGGGTCTCACTCTTCGGTGTTGCGCTCGCTGACGTTTATGTCCGTGAAGTCGCGACCCACGCGATCACTAACTGGTACTTCTTCTAAGTCGGGGGATTAAGAGAACATGGCAAATCTAGAGAAGCATTCCTATGACGTTGTCGTCATTGGTGCTGGTGGAGCTGGACTTCGTGCTGCTGTTGAAGCGCGCGATGCCGGTCTACGAGTAGCGATTGTCTGCAAGTCCCTCTTCGGCAAGGCCCACACTGTTATGGCAGAAGGTGGCGCCGCTGCATCCATGGGTAACGTCAATGACAATGACAACTGGATGGTTCACTTCCGCGACACGATGCGCGGCGGAAAGTTCCTCAACCACTACCGCATGGCAGAACTCCATGCGAAGGAAGCACCAGATCGCATCTGGGAGCTTGAGATGTGGGGCGCGCTCTTTGATCGCACCAAAGAAGGAAAGATTTCACAACGTAACTTCGGTGGACACGAATATCCACGCTTGGCTCACGTTGGTGACCGCACTGGTCTCGAACTCATCCGCACCATGCAGCAACGTATTGTTGCTTTGCAGCAGCAAGATAAGAAAGAGTTCGGCGATTTTGAAAAGAACCTCAAAGTCTTTGCTGAAGTAACGATCACTGAAATTCTCAAAGAGAATGGCAAGATCGCTGGCGCTTACGGATATCGCCGTGAGACTGGTGAAGAGATTCTCTTCGAAGCTCCTGCAGTTGTCATTGCAACAGGTGGTGTCGGTAAGACATTTAAAATTACATCGAACTCTTGGGAAGGCACTGGCGATGGCCATGCACTTGCTCTCAAGGCCGGTGCAAACCTTGTTGATATGGAGTTCTTGCAATTCCACCCAACTGGAATGGTCTGGCCACTTTCAGTTAAGGGAATTCTTGTAACAGAGTCCGTTCGCGGTGAAGGTGGAATTCTCACCAACTCACTCGGCGAGCGCTTTATGTTTAAGTACATCCCAGATGTCTTTAAAGATAAGTATGCAGATAACGAAGAAGAAGCGGATCGTTGGTATCTCGATCAAGATAACAACCGCCGCCCACCTGAGTTGCTCCCACGCGATGAAGTAGCGCGCGCTATCAATAGCGAGGTAAAGGCTGGTCGCGGAACTGAACACGGTGGCGTATTCCTCGATGTTTCAAAGCGAATCCCTGCTGATGTTATTAAGAAGCGTCTGCCATCTATGTGGCACCAGTTCTATGAACTTGCTGGCGTAGATATCACCAAGGAAGCGATGGAAGTTGGCCCAACCTGTCACTACGTCATGGGTGGCGTAGAGGTTGATCCAGATTCTGCTGCTGCAGTTGGCGTTGACGGTCTCTTCGCAGCTGGCGAAGTTGCTGGTGGAATGCACGGATCAAACCGTCTCGGCGGAAATTCACTCACCGACTTGCTCGTCTTCGGCCGTCGTGCCGGTGTGGGCGCAGTCGAATATGTGAAGTCTCACGGTGCAAACCCAGTGAGCGATGCAACGATTGCGAAGGCAGCAGCTCGCATCGAAGCGCCATTCACACGCACTGGTGGCGAAAACGCCTATTCACTCCACCAAGAACTCCAAGAGATCACACATAACTTGGTTGGAATTATCCGTACTGGTGCTGAACTTCAAGAAGCGATCGAAAAGATTGCCGATATCCGTAAGCGCAGCGCCAATATCTCTGTCGCTGGAGATCGTAAGTTCAACCCTGGATTCCACTTGGCATTCGATCTCGACAACATGTTGTTAGTTGCTGAGAGCACTGCAAAGTCAGCGCTCCTTCGCGAAGAGTCACGTGGCGGACATACTCGCGATGACTTCCCAACGATGAATTCAACCTGGCGTCAGGTCAACAACATTGCGAGCTTTGATGGCGAGAAAGTCTCGATCAAGAAGCAGGCACTTCCTGAGATTCCAAAGGAACTCTTCGACCTCTTTGATGTCCATGAGTTAGAGAAGTACATGACACCGGCAGAAATTGCGAAAGGCGGTTCCAACTAATGGCACGCACTCTCAAATTACGCATCTGGCGCGGCGACGATAAGACTGGTGGCTTGCAAGATGTCACCGTTGAAGCGAACCACGGTGAAGTAGTACTCGACATCATCCATCGCGTTCAAGCAACACAGATGGGTGACCTTGCTGTTCGTTGGAACTGCAAAGCTGGTAAGTGCGGCTCTTGTTCGATGGAGATCAACGGTAAGCCACGTCTCGCTTGCATGACTCAGGTCGCTTCATATGCTGAAGATGAGACCATCACCATCACCCCACTTCGCGCATTCCCAGTTATCAAGGATCTCGTTACAGATGTCTCCTTTAACTACAAGAAGGCGCTCGAGATTCCATCTGTTTCTATGCCTGAGGGAATGAAGCCAGGTGAGCCTCGCATGGAGCAGATCGATGTGGAGCGTTCGCAAGAGTTCCGTAAGTGCATTGAGTGCTTCTTGTGCCAAGACACTTGTCACGTTATTCGCGATCATGAAGAGAATAAAAAGTCCTTTGCTGGACCTCGCTTCTTTATCCGTATCGCAGAACTCGATATGCACCCACTCGATACCTTACGCAATCGAAAGAAGACCGCTCAAGAAGAGCACGGTCTTGGAATGTGTAACATCACCAAGTGCTGTACTGAAGTTTGCCCAGAACATATTCGCATCACTGATAACGCAATCATTCCTATGAAGGAGCGCGTTGTTGATGAGAAGTACGATCCACTTCGCTGGCTTGGAAGCAAGATCCGTAAGCGCGAGGGCATTCTTTAATCTTCAGATCGATGATCTCGAGAGGTTAATCCAGTACCCTTTTAGGTATGAAACTTCTCGTACGTTGGGCTGCTAGCGCACTTGCTGTTTGGGCTGCGACTGGGCTTATTCCTGGCATCAAAGTTCATGGTGGCGCCTGGAGTTATTTCTGGGTTGCCCTTCTCTTCTCGCTGATCAATGTCACGATCGGTTCGATCCTTAAAGTCCTGACTCTCCCAGCAGTGCTTCTCTCGATGGGGCTCTTCATCGTGGTGATCAATGCTGCGATGCTTGAGCTCACTGCTCGATGGTCGACTGCCCTCACGATCGATAACTTCTGGTCGGCACTCTTTGCTGCACTTGTGATCTCGATTGTCTCTGGGCTTCTCAATCGCACTGCGAAGCGAGTAGGCCAAAACTGAAGAACGTTGCAGTTGTCGCACTTGGTGGAATAGTCGGCTCACTCTCCCGCTGGGCAGTCTCACTTCCTTTCACCGAGCGTGGATTTCCCTGGGGAACGCTCCTGGTGAATTACACGGGATCGGTGATTCTCGTTGCCGTACTTCTCTATTCACGCCACCATAAATCTGCCAAGTGGTGGTGGCGCCCAGCTCTAGGCGCTGGATTCTGCGGTGGCTTCACAACATATTCAGCATTCGCATTGAAGATCGATCAATACTTTGAAACCGGTGGCATCAGATCGGCAATCATCTATGCCGTCGCTTCACTCCTTGGTACCTACATACTCGTCTTCTCAACGCACGAGCTTCTTGAAAAGAAGTTAGTGAAATGAATACCGAGCTATTAATTGCACTAGGTGCCGGAATAGGTGCTCCAGCGAGATATCTCGTTGATCAACAGGTTAAAAAGTTGCATCAATCGCTTATTCCGATTGAGACACTAGGAATCAATACTGTCGGTTCATTTATCTTGGGAATGACCGTGCATTACAACCACGATGTTAAATTCATGATCGGCACTGGTTTTGCGGGTTCATTTACAACTTGGTCAACCTTTGCAGTTGAGGCCCACCATCTGATCAAGAAGAACCACAAAGGCAAGGCTTATCTCTATCTTGCGCTTACCTTGGTACTTGGAATTGGTGCTGCTGCGATTGGAAATTACCTCTAAGCGAGCGAACGCATCCAGTTCTCGACATCATCTGCTTGGCTAGGAATATTCTTACTTAGAACTTCGCAGCCAGTTTCAGTGATTAAGACATCATCTTCGATTCGAACACCGATTCCGCGCAACCGTTCTGGTGCATGGAGATCATCAGGGTGGAAGTAGAGGCCAGGTTCAACGGTGAGAACCATGCCTGGCTTGAGCACACCTTCGCGATATTCTGATTGACGTGCCTCACCACAATCATGCACATCGATACCGAGCATGTGGCTCACTCCGTGAATCGTCCAACGACGGTGCAATCCAACTTCGGGCTTCATCGATTCTTCAGCTGAGATAGGCAATACTCCGAGAGCGGCTAAACCTTCAGCCAAAACTTGATGACAGGCCTTAGTGATATCCATGAACTTTGCACCAGGCTTGCATGCGGCAAATCCAGCTTGCTGGGCTTTCCACACTAAGTCGTAGATGTCTCGTTGCGCGCGGGTGAACTTTCCGTTCACTGGAAATGTACGCGTGATATCGGCGGTATAGAGCGAATCCAACTCGATTCCAGCATCGATCAAGATGAGATCACCATCAAGTACATCACCATCATTACGTACCCAGTGGAGAATGCAGGCATGTGAGCCGCTTGCAACGATTGAGTCATAACCCAATTCATTTCCATCGAGACGGGCGCGAGCAAAGAAGGCACCTTCAATAACGCGCTCACCACGTCGTACGCCGACTGCAGAGTCAAAGACTTTCACCATATCTGCAAAGCCACGACCTGTTGCATCGACAGCTTCTTGTAATTCAGCGATTTCGAATGAATCCTTAATCAAACGCATTTCAGAGAGAAAGACGTCGAGTTCGGCCTCTTTTTTCTTGCGCTTGGCAACTACCTTATCGACGAGTGAATCTTCACCACGTACGATGATTGTTGATTCGTCATCGAGAAACTTCTTGAGTGAATCAATATCGCGGCATTCAATTCCATAACGGGTCTTCGTCTCATCAAGTGTCATGCGACGGCCGATCCAGAATTCACCATGAGCGCGATCGCGATAGAACTCTTCCGAGTCGCGTGGTGAACGGGGATGGATAAAGAGAAGCGCCTCATGGCCATTCTTCTTTGGCTCTAGTACTAAGACTGATTCAGGAACTGCGTCCAGTGCAGTGATTCCGGTGAGGTATGAAAATGCGGAATTGGCACGGAATCGATAATCAGTATCGTTGCTACGCACTTTAAGTTCACCAGCAGGGATAACAATTCTCTCCCCTGGGAATGCATTTGATAATTTCTTACGGCGATCGGCTGAGAACTTTGCTACACGCGCTTCGGAAATACCATGGAGCGGTGATGGTGCCCATCCAGTACCCATGAACTTGCTCCAAGCATCAGCTGATGGAGCATCATGTGAAGCAATCTTTATAGTTTTAGCCATTGGAGAAGAGTAATCCCATCAGGTCGGTGCAGGTAGACTGGGGCCGTGATTGAAGAGTCGACGCGACCATGGGGGCGATACGAAGTTCTCGAGGAGTATCCAACCCACAAGGTAAAGACCATCTGGGTGACACCGGGCAAGCGCCTCTCATATCAGCGCCATGAAAAGCGCGCAGAACATTGGTTTATCGTCTCAGGCCACGGTGAAGTTACCCTCGATGGTGTTGTTCGAAAGATCGGACCTGGCGATGAAGTGAGCTTTGGTATTGGCGTCGCTCACCGAGTACACAACACTGGCACAGAGGAACTCATCTTTGTTGAAGTCCAGACAGGTACGTACTTCGGCGAGGATGACATCATCCGCCTAGAAGATGACTTTGGGCGCTAAGAATTCTTAATTGCGGAATGGGGGCTGGTCTAAGAGTTCACCATCAACTGGACTTGTGGTTGGTAAATTCTCATTCAATTCAGCAAGCTCAGATGCAGTGATATCAATATTTACACCTTCAATAGTTTCAAGAATATTCTCTTTCCGCGTTGAACTTGGAATTGGAATTGATGTTGGGAAGTTAGCAAGGTGCCAGGCAACAGTAAGAGCAAATGGTGAAACTCCCTTAGCCTCAGCAATTGAATTAAATGAGCCAAAGCGATCGGAGGCGAGGTCTTTAGAGCCCTTTCCAATTCCACCAAGCGGTGACCACGGTAAGAAGGCGATTCCATACTCAGTACAGATATCAATAACTTCCTGGGAGTTGCGGTATCGAGGGCTATATTCATTCTGAACAGAGACAATTCCGCCTTCAGCTGGCGTGCCACCAATTTTTATAGCTCGGCGAAGTTGTTCCGCATTCACATTGCTGACAGCGACATGCTTTACATAGCCATGTTCTTTGAGAGCCATAACATTTTCGACCTGAGTCTCGTATGGCATGAAATGATCTAGGCGGTGATGCTGCCACACATCAATCTGTTCAACACCTAATCGGAGTGCAGAGGCTTCAACTGCGCGAAAGAGGTAATGCTTATCTGCATTGCGACCAGAAACTCCGAACCAGTTGCCATCTTCTCTATCCCGAGTGATTCCACCCTTTGTAGCAAGCACTAATTTCGCCTTCTGGGCTGGTGTTCCGCTCCAGGTGCGAACTGCTTCACCAACGAGTCGCTCGTTATGGCCAATGGTGTTCCACGTTGGGGCATAGATATCAGCTGTATCAAGGAGGGTAACGCCAAAATCTAGAGCGGCATGAATTACTGAGATCGCAGCTGCGCGATCATCGAGCATGCTGGGAGTCTTTGGGGGCATATCCGAGAGGGGCATACAACCGATTCCAACAGCGGTGACTTCAAATGATCCGATTTTGCGAGTCTTCATTATTCAGGAAGCCTTCCTAAGCCTTGGTGGGTGTTGAGGATTTTTACATGTTTTGGTTCGAGCTCTTCAAGGGAACTTACTCCAAGTAGCTTCATAGATCTAGACATCTGCCCCTGCATAATCGTGAGCGCACGTTCGACACCCTCTTGCCCGCCAGCCATGAGCCCATAGAGATAGGCACGTCCGATGTAGGTGAAATCAGCGCCATGTGCGATCGCGGCAAGGACATCGCCACCGTGCATGATCCCAGTATCGATATGAACTTCCATATCCTTCTTTAACTCTTTCTTGACTTGACCAAGTAGGTGGAAAGGTACTGGAGCCCTATCGAGTTGGCGTCCTCCGTGGTTTGAGAGAAGTACTGCATCTACGCCATATTTTGCGCATCGCTTTGCATCTTCAACATTTTGGATTCCCTTTACTGTCAATGTTCCTTTCCATTGCTGGCGAATCCACTTAAGGTCTTCAAAGGTCATGGTGGGATCGAACATGTAATCGAGAAGTTCTCCGACTGTTCCATCCCATTTGTTCATTGCGGCAAATTGAAGAGGTGGGGTCGTAAGAAAGTTCCATACCCATTCTGGACGAGGAATCGCATTTAGAATTGTTTTCGTATTTAATTTCGGTGGCACGGTCATTCCGTTGTACGAGTCACGCAATCGTGCTCCAGCAACGGGCACGTCTACGGTAAGCATCAAATTTTTGACGCCCATCTTTGCGGCGCGTTCAACGAGAGCCATGCTTCCTTCACGATCTTTCCACATATACAACTGGAACCAATTCGTACCTTGTGGTGCTGCAGCAACGACATCTTCTATAGAGGTTGTTCCCAGCGTTGAGAGCGTGAAAGGAATTCCAAACTTTTCAGCAGCACGCGCACCAGCACTTTCACCTTCGGAGTGCATCATGCGCGTGAAACCTGTTGGCGCAATTCCGACCGGCATGTTAAAGGTATGGCGAAGTGATGTACGAGTTAAATTAACGTGTGATACATCCTGCAAAATATTAGGGACGAATTCGACATCAAGAAATGCCTGCCGTGCTCGACGGAGAGTCACCTCTGTCTCTGCAGCTCCATCCGTGTAATCAAATGGCCCCTGCGGCGTGCGTTTTTTAGCGATATCTCGTAGGTCCCAGATGGTGAGTGCCTTCTGCAGACGTCGTTCGCGCCTATGGATCGTGGGTAATTCGAACTTTAAGAGAGTAGAGAGTTCACGCAGATTAGGGAACTGGCGCTTGAAATTCTTAGGCATGCTTCTTCTCTCTTACTTTGTCGTTGAGGATGGAACGGGTAGATCCACGTACTATCAATTGAGGTTGGAATGCAATCCGTTGATGGACATGTGAAGCCGGATTTCTACATTCATCAATAACAAGTTCTGCCGCAGCAAATCCCAGTTGGTATTTTGGTTGAGCGATAGAGGTCAGCGGGACCGTCGCACTGGATGCAAAATCAATATCGTCATAACCGACAACGCTGACATCATCGGGAGTTTCATAGCCATGTGAACGTAGAGATCGAATAGCTCCGAGAGCAAGGAGATCGTTGCCGCAGATGATGGCCGTGCAATCAAGACCAGTTTCGGTGAGGTATTTCTCTATTGCTAAGGAGGCAGCAGATGCAGACATTTGTTCTACACGAAGTATATGAAGTGTAGGTCGGTCATCTTTCTTTTTAGCAGCGATTGCAGCTTTGATACCAGAGTCACGTTGAGCTACTTGTGGGATATTTGCTGCACCGGTTAGTAGAAGAATTTTTCGATGTCCTTGCTCCCACAAATGATTGAGCGCAAGCGATCCTCCCATTGCATCGTCAACAGCTACGCTACAGACTTCAGCGCCATCAGATTCGCGATCCACGAGTGAGATAGCAATTCCTCGATCAGTTATCGCCTTTAAGCTCTTCTTCGTTTCGCGCGCGGGGGTAATAAGAATTCCTTGAACATTCTGCGAACTGAGAACGTCGAGATACTGGTCTTCCTTTTCAGAACTTTCATCGGTGTTACAGAGAATGACAACATATCCGGCAGTAAGCGCTGCATCATTCGCACCCTTTGCTAGATCTGTGAAGAATGGGTTTGAGATATCAGGGACGACTAATCCAAGGACGCGAGTTTTGCCAGCGCGCAGAGTTCGGGCAGAGGCATTAGGAACGAAACCTAAGTCAGAGATGGCCTTTTGGACCTTCTTTAAGGTTGCCGGCGCCAAGATCTCTGGACGGTTGATCGCATTTGAAACGGTACCAAGGGAAACCCCTGCTTTCAGGGCAACATCCTTAATACTCACGCTCATAATTGAAACGATACAGGAGAATTTCAATTAATCCAGTGGGGGATGAGATGGGGGTAGTTGAGGATCACCATTGAAATAACGAAATCGTTATCGTTTAAGGCTTTTTCGCTATTGATTCTCTGCCTCGAGCCCTTTAAATTAAGGTCAGAAGTTGAAACGATTCAATTTCAAACCCTCGGCGATCTCAGGAGGTCGTATGACAATCAGTATCAAGCGTATGAGCAAGGCATTGGCTCTAGCCGTTCCTGCCGCTCTTGTGGTCTCGATGGCTAGCCCAGCTAGCGCAGCCGAGTCCATCAATTTTCTCGTCGATAACTCATCTGCTTCAGTGGCAGTTGCTACTGCGGTAGCGAAGGCCTTCACGGCCGCTAACCCAAGCATTACCGTCAATGTCACTCAGCGCCCAGGCGGAACTGATGGCGACAACTTGGTGAAGACCAAGCTTTCAACTGGAACCATGGACGATGTCTTCTGGTACAACTCAGGATCACTCTTCCAAGCAATCAATCCAACCAAGAATCTCGTTGACCTTACAAACGAGTCTTGGCAGAAGAACGTTCTCTCATCCTTCTACCCAACAGTTTCAGCTGGCGGCAAGATTTACGGTGCCCCACTTGGAACCGCTATGGGTGGCGGAATGTTGTACAACAAGGATGTCTTTGCAAAGGTCGGAATCACAAAGGTTCCTACAACATGGTCAGGCCTCATGAATGATTGCAAGATCATCAAGAAGGCCGGCATTGACTGCATCGAGCAGACTTATGGCGATACATGGACATCACAGCTTTTGATCCTTGGAGACTTCTTCAATACAAATGCTGCTGTACCAACATTCGCTGCTGATTACACAGCAAATAAGGCAAAGTTCGCTACAACACCTGCTGCTGCAGCTGGCTTTGGATATCTCGAGCAAGTTCACAAGCTTGGATATACAAACCGCGACTACCCATCAGCAAAGTTCACCGATGGATTAACAGCACTTGCAACTGGCAAGGCAGCTATCTATCCAATGCTCAGCTTTGCATCTGCAACACTCGATGATCAGTATCCAAAGGCAAATATTGGATTCTTCGCGCAACCAGGACCATCATCTGCAAAGAATGGTGCAACAATCTGGATGCCAGCAGCTGTCTATATTCCAAACTCTACAAAGCACGTTGCAGCAGCAAAGGCTTTCGTAGCGTTCATCAACTCACCAGCAGGTATCGCAGCACAGAATGCAGCTGCCTCACCAGCCGGACCATATCTCGTTAAGGGTGCAGTTCTTCCATCAACAATCGATGGAATTGCAAAGGACCTCCTTACCTACTTCAAGACAAACGGCCACACTGCGCCAGCTCTTGAGTTCGTATCACCTGTAAAGGGTCCAAACCTTGAGAAGATCACTGTTCAGGTTGGTTCTGGACAGATCACCGCAGCTCAAGCTGCAGCTGCATATGACCAAGATGTAAAGGCAGAGGCACAACAGCTCGGCCTTGCAGGTTGGTAATAAGCAAAATCGCTAAACAATTGAATAAGTAAGACCTGTATTACCTATCGAGGGATGGGGTTGAGGGTGGCGCAGCAGGTGCCACCCTCAACAATCCCGGTCCGAAATTTGTTTTCAATTTTCCTTAAAGGAGATCTCACTCGTGGCCTCAAAGCGTATGAGCAAGAGCGCTTATCCAAAGACTCTCCTACTACCAGCAGGTGTGCTCTACCTACTCTTCTTCTTTATTCCTACTGGAATCTCATTCTTCTTCTCTCTCACTCGTTGGAACTTGCAAGATTGGAAGTTCATTGGCCTAGAGAATTATCGAACGTACTTCGATAATCCCAATCTTAGAGTTGGGTTTATTAATACTTTTCTTTACGGAGTATCTACATCCATCATCAAAGTAGTACTCGGTCTCTTGATCGCAAACTTTCTTACTACTCGACTTCGTACGCGCGGATTCTTACGGTCCACCATCTTCTTCCCAACACTTCTCTCCACAGTTGGAATCGGATTAACATTTAAAGTTCTACTAGATCCTTTTCATGGACCAGTTAATGCGGGAATTACCGCTGCGCTACATTGGGTGAGCATTACTGCATTTGGGCCAGGTTGGCTCACGGATTCTAATTTCTTACCGTTATTTACAATTAGCTTGGTTGATGTGTGGAAAGGTGTCGGCTTTGCAACTTTGATCTATATTGCCGGCCTTGCAACCATTCCAAAAGATTATTACGAAGCTGCATCTGTTGACGGTGCTTCCAAGAGGAATCAATTCTTTTCAATTACCCTCCCACTCATTCGTCCAGCGATGTTCTCAGTCATCCTGCTCTCCTTTATTGGTGGCTTACGCTCCTTTGATTTGATCTGGGCTATGACTGGCGGCGGACCTGGCTTCGTCTCAGATGTCATGGGATCCATTAATTACAAGCAATATCAAGCTGGCTTCTATGGAATATCAACCGCCGGAAACGTAATCCTGCTTCTCTTTGTGACGGCTCTCGTTGTCCCTCTCTCTAGATTCCTCAACAGACTGGAGGTGGAGACCTAATGTCTACTCTCCTTAATCGCCCACAGAAGCTGAAGAGCAAGCAGAAATATCGCTCATTGTGGGTTGATTTCATTGCCCTTCTTGTTGTGTTTGCAGTATTTATCGCACCTCTATCCTTCATCATCATTAATGCATCGAAGAGCTCTCGCGACGCCTTCCTTTTGAACTTCCACTTTCCAAAGCAGTGGGTTTTCTGGGATAACTTAAAAGAGATTTGGTCTTCTCAAGACCACATTATTTGGCGTGCAACAGTAACGACTCTTCTGATAACCGTTCTATCGGTGACAGTCTTAATCGTCATCAGTGGAATGGCTGGTTATTACCTACAGCGAGCGAAGACCAAGTTAGCTGGCTGGGGTCAGTTTGCGGTTCTTAGTGCGTTGATTGCTCCCCCTGCATTAGTTCCCACAATCTGGGTAATGCAGAAGCTACATATCTACGCGACAATTACTGGCATTGTTCTCATCGAAGTGACTTACGGTATGGCTTTTGCAGTCCTCTTATTCCGAAACTTTATGGCTACGATTCCTAAGGAGCTGGATGAAGCGGCCATCATGGATGGCTGCGAAGGTTGGAGACTCTACTTCCGTATCATCTTCCCGCTACTTCGTCCTGTAACGTTGACCATCGGAATTGTCACCTCCGTAGCTGTCTTCAACGACTTCTCAAATCCTCTTTACTTCCTACCAGGAAATGCACATCCAACTCTTCAATTAACTCTTTATAACTTCCAGAGTCAGTACAACACAAGTTGGAATCTTCTCTTCACCGATATCCTCTACATCACCTTTATTCCACTCGTGGCCTTCGTATTCTTCAATCGCAAAATTGTTGAGGGTATGACTGCTGGGTCAGTTAAGGGCTAGCTATGGAGAGAGTCTGTTTCCGGCTTCAGATCCGTAAGGAGAGGATGGCTGAGTACATCGAGCGTCATAGGCAGGTGTGGCCCGATATGCAGCAAGCGCTTCGAGAGACTGGATGGACGAACTATTCGATCCATATCGACCCAAGTGACGGCTTATTGATCGGATACCTTGAGACCCCTGATCTCGAAGCAGCGAAGGCAGGAATGGCATCGCGAGAGGTAAATGCACGATGGCAATCTGAGATGGCCCCATTCTTCGAATCGCTGAATGGCATGGCTCCAGATGAAGGATTCTTACGGTTGCAAGAGATTTTCTATTTAGCGTAGTAAAAAGTTTTACCTGACAAAAAAGGAGCAAGCGATGTCACGGCATGAAGATGCGAAGAAGGCACTTAAGCGTCTCAAGATTGAGACTCCATCATGGGCGTATGGAAATTCTGGCACTCGCTTTAAAGTCTTTGGCCAGCCTGGTGTGCCGAGAGATCCATTCGAGAAGATCGAAGATGCGGCTCAAGTACATAAGTTCACTGGAGCTGCCCCAACGGTTGCACTTCACATTCCTTGGGACAAGGTTGATGATTACACCGTCCTCGCGAAGCATGCATCTGATCTGGGCGTAAAACTTGGCACTATTAATTCAAATACCTTCCAGGATGATGATTACAAGTTAGGAAGCGTCTGTAATCCTGATCCAAAGATTCGCAAAAAGGCAGTTGCGCACCTCATCGACTGCATAGAGATTATGAATCAAACGGGCGTGCAAGATCTCAAGTTATGGTTTGCGGACGGCACAAATTATCCGGGACAGGACAATATTGCTGATCGTCAAAGCCGCCTCGCAGAATCCCTCTCTGAGGTTTATACCCACCTCACAGGGAATCAGCGCATGCTCCTAGAATATAAATTCTTCGAGCCTGCTTTTTATCACACAGATGTTCCTGATTGGGGAACCTCATTCGCTCACTGCTTGCAGCTTGGTGAGCGCGCACTTGTCTGTGTAGATACTGGCCATCACGCCCCTGGAACAAATATTGAATATATCGTTGCCGTCCTCTTGCGCGCGAAGAAGCTCGGTGCCTTTGATTTCAACTCACGCTTCTATGCCGATGATGATTTGATTGTTGGCGCAGCTGATCCATTCCAGCTCTTCCGCATCATGCACGAAGTAAATATCAATGGCGGCTTTGCTGAAGACACTCCCGTTTCATATGTCCTTGATCAATGCCACAATATCGAGGCGAAGATCCCTGGACAGATTCGTTCAATCCTTAATGTTCAAGAATCAGTCGCTAAGGCGCTCTTGGTTGACCAGGTCGCCCTCAAGGAGGCTCAACAATCTGGAGATGTACTTGCAGCAAATGATGTTTTGATGGATGCCTACAACACCGATGTCCGCCCACTACTTGTAGAACTTCGTGAAGAACAAGGCCTCGACGGAAATCCAATGGCTGCATTTAAGAAATCTGGATACCTCGCCAAGATCGCGACAGAGCGTGTTGGTGGCAATCAGGCAGGTTGGGGAGCGTAAGTGGGTATTTCAGATCTATCGCCAGCGGTCAATGAGCTCATTGGGCGATCTAATCGACTTGGAGCAGATCCAAAGATCACTAACTATGCCGGTGGTAATACATCAGCGAAGGGTGAAGTTCTCGATCCAGTTTCTGGTGAAAAGACTTCTCTCACCTTTGTTAAAGGATCTGGTGGCGACCTCGGTACTCTGAAAGAGAGCGGTCTAGCAGTTCTCTATACCGGGAAGGTAAAGGCCCTTACAAAAGTTTATAAGGGCATCGATCAAGAAGATGAGATGGTTGGGCTCTTTGACTACTGCCTCTATGGCAAAGGTGGAGCAGCTCCAAGCATCGATACATCGATGCACGCGCTCGTTGAATATCCGCATGTCGATCACTTGCATCCAGATTCCATTATCGCCTTTGCAACATCAGTTGATGGACCTGCTCTCACCAAGAAGTGCTTCGGAGATGAGATCCTCTGGGTCGATTGGCGCCGTCCTGGATTCCAACTTGGACTCGATATTGCGAAGATTGCTGCAGAGAACCCACAGGCAAAAGGGGCAATTCTCGGTGGCCACGGATTAACAACCTGGGCGAAGACGAGCGAAGAGTGCGAAAAACGCTCACTTGATGCGATCAAGAAGGCGGAAGATTTTATTAAGTCCAATGGTTCGGATGAACCGTTCGGTCCAGTTGTGCCTAAAAACAAGGCTCTTGCTGAGAAGGAACGCCATAGTCGAGCAGCAAAGATTGCTCCAGTACTTCGCGGAATTGCATCACAAGATGCACGTATGGTTGGGCACTTCACTGATACTGATGTCGTTCTTGACTTCATCTCACGTGAGAAATTGCAACCACTAGCTGCGCTCGGCACATCCTGCCCAGATCACTTCTTGCGTACCAAGGTCTCACCAATGGTTCTTGATACTGCGCCCGATGCGCCAATTGAAGAGGTCATCGCTCGTGCACATGCACTCCATGAGGAGTACCGAGTCGCATACTCTGGTTATTACAACCGTCATGCAAAGGCAGATAGCCCTGCGATTCGAGGCAGCGATCCGGCAATCATCTTGGTACCCGGAATTGGAATGTTTAGCTTCGGCAAAGATAAGCAGACAGCGCGTGTTGCTGGCGAGTTCTACGTCAATGCCATCAATGTGATGCGTGGCGCAGAAGCAATCTCGACCTATTCACCAATCTCAGAGTCAGAGAAATTTAATATTGAGTATTGGGAGTTAGAAGAAGCGAAGCTTCGTCGTATGCCTGCTCCAAAGAAATTGCAAGGACAAGTTGCCGTCATCACTGGCGCAGCATCTGGTATCGGACGTGCAATTGCTCAGCGATATGCCAACGAAGGAGCCTGCGTTGTTATTGCAGACCGTGACTTCGAGGGAGCGAAGGCTTTTGCGGCCGAACTCGGTGGTCCTGATAAGGCGATCGCAGTAGCAGTCGATGTCACTGATGAAGTCGCGGTCGAAGCAACTATTGATACTGCTGCAATAGCTTTTGGTGGAATCGATATTCTCGTCAACAATGCTGGACTCTCACTCAGTAAATCCCTTATCGAGACAACTGTGCAGGATTGGGATCTTCAACATGACGTAATGGCGAAGGGTTCATTCCTCTTCTCTCGTGAGGCAGCAAAAGCACTCATCGGCCAACGCATGGGTGGAAATATCATCTATATCTCTAGTAAAAACAGCGTATTTGCTGGCCCAAATAATGTCGCTTACGGTGCGACTAAAGCTGACCAAGCCCATCAAGTCCGACTTCTTGCAGCTGAGCTAGGCGAACACAAGATTCGTGTAAACGGCATCAACCCCGACGGAGTAGTTCGAGGTTCTGGCATCTTTGCATCTGGTTGGGGTGCTAACCGAGCAGCTGTTTATGGAGTTGAAGAGGCGAAGCTCGGGGAGTTTTACGCACAACGAAGCATTCTCAAACTTGAGGTTCTGCCCGACCATATTGCAGCAGCAGCCTTTGCCCTTGTGGGTGGAGATCTGCCACTTACAACAGGATTGCACATTCCTGTTGACGGCGGCGTAGCAGCGGCCTTTATCCGATAACCATGTCTTCATTTGCAGCCATCGATCTCGGTGCTACGAGCGGCAGAGTCGCTGTGGGCACTGTCGTTGATGGTGCAATTTCCTACGAGATTATTCATCGTTTTCCAAATGGAGCTCGCGAATCTGAATCGGGATCCTTTGTGTGGGATTGGGATGAACTCATTACCCAGATAAAAACTGGATTAGTGAAGGCTGCTGCCAAATATTCACTGACATCGATCGGTGTAGATACGTGGGCAGTTGACTACATTCTCGTTAATAGCCAAAACCACATTACATCGCCTACATACTCTTATCGCGACTTACGCACCGATGGAGTCATGGAGCTTGCCATCAGTGATTATGGCAAAGAGGCGTTCTATCAAAGAACTGGAATCCAATTCCTTCCATTTAATACCGTCTACCAGTTAATGGCCGCGAGAGATGCCGGTGAACTTGAGGGAGATCGAACATTTGTGATGCTCCCTGATGCCATCAATATGGTGTTGACAGGCTCTCGCTCAGTTGAAATCACCAACGCTTCAAGTACCCAACTACTTAATGCCCGCACTCGTTCATGGGATACCGAACTTATCAACCTTCTCCATCTTCCTCATGAAGTTTTCCCTTCACTTCATGAAGCAAAGACCACGCTAGGCACGGTTAAAGGGATTCCAGAATTAACCGGAGTGAAGGTGGTAGCTGTTGGCTCTCATGACACCGCCTCTGCCGTAGCGGCAGCCCCAATAAGTAGCGATTCCATTTACATTTCTAGTGGTACCTGGTCACTCATTGGGTGTGAAAGCGCAGAGCCAAATACCTCAGCAGCAGCGATGGCTGTAAATCTCACCAATGAGCTCGGGGTAGAGGGAACTGTCCGGCTTCTCAAGAACGTGGCTGGAATGTGGATCATCTCCGAATGCCTTCGTGAATGGGCAGAGAATGGCGATCCAATCTCCATCAAAGAGTTAGTAGCTCAAGCTCGCAACTCTGAAATAGAAGCGCGAATCAATCCCAACCATGAGAGCTTTCTCCATCCAGGCAAGATGGTCGAGCGAATTCAGTATCAAGTGATGATTAATGGTGGCAAGGAATTGCGAAGTAAAGGTCAAATTGCCTACGTCATCTATGCCAGCCTGGCCGAGAGCTACGCAAAAACTATTGCCGAGATCGAATCCGTCACGGGAAGGGGTTTCACAAATATTCATGTTGTTGGCGGGGGATCCTCAAATGATTTCCTCAATCAATTAACAGCGGATGCGACGGGACTAGAAGTCATCGCAGGTCCAGTCGAAGCAACCTTGCTTGGCAATATTGGAGTGCAGGCAATTGCAGCAGGGGAGATAACAAATCTTCAAGAGTTGCGAGAGATCATTTCGCACTCGTTTGAACTCAAGATTTTCCAACCATCCATCAATAGCACGGCGAGAGGGTAAAGATGAGCAATGTACCTGGAGCAAATCTCCGAGATGATCAGACTCGAGTAATCGGATTGCAGAGTCAATTCTCATCCGATCTCATCGGTTTACCGATTGTGGATCCGCAATTGACCTGGCAGGTAGAGAGTTCTCGCCCTGATGCAGTCCAGGTTGCATACGAGATTTCTTCGATCGACGAGAGTGGCAAGGTGACAACATCATCCGTCGTCGAAAGTTCACATTCAGTGGAGATCAAAGCTTCTGGCCACATAACTGGGGCTCGCCAAATTAAGAATCTCCGCGTACGTATTGCCACTCAGTATGGTTGGACCGATTTCAGTCCACTCGTTCAATTCGAGACTGGCCTATCAGCTGGCAGTGACTTTAAAGGCCTTGCGATTGGTGATGACTCGAACCACTCAGAGCCTTCACCCATTCTTCGTAAGGAGTTTTCACTCTCTAAGAAGGTGGCAAAGGCACGTATCTACGCTACTTCTGAGGGTATTCATACGATCTATCTCAACGGCGTTGGCGTAACGGATGAGTTCTTTACCCCAGGTTGGACTGCCTATGACGATCGTCGCACCTATGTGACCTATGACGTAACTGCCCTGCTCCAAAGTGGTACCAATGCACTTGGTGCCGAACTGGGCGATGGCTGGACGCGCGGCAAGCTCGGATTTATGAATCAATATGACAACTATGGAACCAAGCTTGCACTTCTCGCACAGTTGGAAGTGAGATACACCGACGGGACTACCGATCTCGTTGTAACCGATGAATCGTGGAAAGTTTCAGCAGGTGAAATTCAATTCGCTGATATTTACGATGGAACAACAATTGATTTCACAAAGGCACAGCCAGGTTGGCTCCTTGCTGGTTTTGATGATTCTAAGTGGGCGAAGCCAATTGTCCACTCTCTTGATAAAGCGACCCTGAGCGCACGCTATTCAACTCGTGTTATCAAGATTCAGGAGTTTCCTTCAAGAGTTATCGATTCGAATAATCGAACTCTTCTCGACTTCTCACAGAATATTTCTGGCTGGGTACGCCTTGTTGTTGACGGCAAGAAAGGTGATGTCGTCACCATTCGCCATGCCGAAGTCTTGGAACCTGGGCCTAACCTGCATACTGCAGCGCTACGTACAGCGAAGGCGACAGATCACTACACACTCGGTAGTGACGGTCGCCATGTGTTAGAACCAAAATTTACTTTCCATGGATTCCAATTTGCGGAAGTAACAGGCCCGGCAACCTTTATCTCTGCTATTGGTTTAGCAATCTCATCGGCTAATGAACGTCGTGGCTATTTCTCTTCATCCGATGCCCGTCTTAATCGTCTCCATGAGAATGTGGTCTGGTCTATTGCGGACAATATGGTTTCAGTCCCAACAGATTGCCCGCAGCGTGATGAGCGACTTGGCTGGACCGGTGATGCACAAGCAATCGCTTTGACATCAAATACTCTCTATAAACTCGATAGTTTCTGGCGTAACTGGCTCGTAGACCTCTGGGTAGATCAACAGCGCGTTGGTGGAGTTGGCGCAGTTGTGCCAGACATTCTCTCAAAGCAGCCGTCGCCAGCTGAAGGTGCAGGCTGGGTTATCACCGACCGTGCCGGTTGGGCAGATGCTGCGACGATCGTGCCAATGGCCGCCTTTGAATCCTATGGAAGTGTAGAAACTCTCCGTCAACAGATCCCAAGTATCCGGGCATATGTCGATGGCTTGGATGCACATCGAAAGGGTGAGAAGTTCTTGCCAACCGAGTTCCAATTCGGCGACTGGTGCGATCCTGATGCTCCATCCGATCAGCCATGGCTCTCAAAAGTTTCTGCAGATTTCGTAGCGAATTCATTCTTTGCAAATACGATCTCACTCGCAGCAACTGCTGAATCTCTCGCTGGAGATCCTGCGATGCAGAAGAAATATGAATCACTGGCCGCGACTCTCAAGAAGGATATTTGGGAGAAGATGGGCGAGGAAGCAAAATCCACAACTGCAGGTTGCTCTATTGCTCTTGAGTTTGGAATTGTTCCTGATTCAGAGAAGGCGGCAGTGTCAAAGATTCTTAGTGACATGATTATTGCAGACCAAGGAAAAATCACCACAGGATTCCTTGGAACTCCATTAATTCTTCACGCTCTCTCAAGGAACGGACACTTCCAAGCTGCATACACGATGTTGATGCGTCGTAAGGTGCGCTCTTGGCTCTACCAAGTAGATCAAAAGGCAACCACTATTTGGGAGCGTTGGGATGCAATTAAGGAGGATGGCAGTATTCACAAAGGTGCGATGGTCACTACCTCCGAAGAGCAGCCTGAAGCTTCGATGATCTCATTCAATCACTATGCCTACGGAGCGGTCATTGATTGGGTTTACCGCAACGTTGCAGGAATTGCCTCGGTTGCAAATCAACCTGGTTATCGTGGAATTGTCTTTGCACCACGTCCAGCGAAGGGCTTTACCTTCGCAAAAGCGGAGGTTAATACCCCTTATGGAATCGCTGCCATTGATTGGGAATTGGATGGAGCGTCAAATCTCAGCGCAAAGGTAGTTGTGCCATTTGGATCAACGGCAACGCTTGACCTCCCAATAAGCACATCCTCAACTATTTACCTCAATGGGGAGATAGTGAAGAATGGGGCTCACATCACGCATGGAAAGTACTCCGTACGTGTAACAAACCCAGTGAGAATTGAGTATTCCCAAGCATGAATTACAAAGAGCTCATCGCGAAGTTGACCCTTGAAGAGAAGGCAACCCTTGTCTCAGGAGAAGATTTTTGGTCAACAATTGCACTTCCAAGTATTGGCCTTCGCAAAATGGTTGTATCAGATGGCCCATCTGGTGTGCGCGGTGAGTTATGGGATGAACGAAGTCCTTCGCTCTCTCTGCCATCGGCTAGCTCTGTTGCATCGACATGGAACGTTGAAACATTAGGTCTCATCGGGCAACTGATGGCATTTGAAGCGCGACGTAAAGGTGTCGATGTCGTTCTCGGGCCAACGATTAACTTGCATCGTTCACCTCTTGGTGGACGCCACTTTGAGTGTTACTCCGAAGATCCAGTGCTCAGTGGAAAGTTAGCATCAGCTTTTGTTTCATCCCTTCAACATGAAGGTGTTGGAGGAACGCTCAAGCATTATGTAGCGAACGATTCAGAGAATGATCGATTCACCCTTGATGTAAAGATCTCAGATAAGACTCTGCACGAGATGTATCTACGCCCGTTTGAGATCGCAATTCATGAGGCTAACCCTTGGCTTGTCATGTCCTCCTATAACTCAGTCAGTGGGACGACGATGTCTGAAAACAAACTCCTCCATGAACCCCTGAAGGGTGCGTGGAATTGGGATGGAGCAGTTGTCTCTGATTGGACTGCGGTACGTTCAGTAAAAGAAGCAGGAATTGGTGGAACTGATCTTGAGATGCCAGGTGGCCCACGTAAGTTCTGGGGCCAGCCACTAGTTGATGCCGTAAAGAATGGTGAAGTTCCCGAGTCTGCCGTGGATGCAAAGGTTGAGCGCATTCTTCGCCTCGCACATCGCGTGGGTGCGTTGGGCAGTGAACCAAAGAAGAATAAGCAATTTACTCAGGCAGAGATTGATGCCTCTGCTCGTGCAATTTCAGCTGAGGGAACTGTTCTCGTCAAGAACGATGGGGTTCTTCCGCTTACTTCTACCTCAAAGATAGGCGTCTTTGGCGGTCATGCGCTCTTCGGCCGCGAACAAGGCGGTGGAAGTGCAACTGTCATGCCATTAAAGGTGGTTTCACCTCTCGAAGGGTTACGTCACCAATTACCTTCTGGTTCAACACTCACCTATGAATATGGCCCAGAAACCGATGATCGTATTGTCTTCTTTAATGGTGAAGAGACTCGAATTCCAGGAACAGATGAACCTGGATTACTTCTTGAAGTCCTTGGAGAGAACGATGAAGTACTTCTCTCGGAGAAGCGCACCTCTGGTCGTTTAGTTTTAATGGATATCGGTTTGGCGATTCGCGCAAAGAAGGTCGTTTACACGACCGACTTCATTCCAGAATTCTCGGGAACCTACAAGATTGGTATGGCAACTGCCGGAAAAGTCGAGTACCAAGTTATCGGTGGTGAACTTTTCACAGGCGATATCAAACTGCTCTCATCTGATTTTTCTGAATATATTCTCAATCCGCCTGATCATAAATCTTCCGTTGAACTAAAAGCCGGCGTGAGAGTTCCACTTCGCTTTACCTTCCTCCCAGAAGAGTTACAGATCCCATCACTCTCAGTTGGAGTTGGATTTAAAGTACCTGCAAAGGAGAAGGCTGACGCACTTGCTGATGCAGCAAAGCTAGCAAGCGAAAGTGATATCTCTCTTGTATTTGTTGGAACCAACTCTGCGATTGAGAGTGAAGGATACGATCGTAAGAATTTGAAGTTGCCTTCAGGCCAAGATGAACTTGTTGAAGCCGTTGCAGCCTCATCAAAGAAGACCATTGTTGTCGTCAACGCTGGATCTCCAGTGGAGATGCCATGGTTTGAGAGGGTAGATGGCGTACTTATCACCTGGTTCCCAGGACAGCAGATGGGTCATGCAATTGCTGATGTCATTTATGGTGCAGTTGAGCCCGGTGGACGACTTCCTACAACGTGGCCAGTTGCCACTAACGATGCGCCGGTACTCAATACCGACCCAGTAAATGGCGTACTTGAGTACTCCGAAGGCACCTATATCGGTTACCGCGGTTGGCATAAATCCGGCCGCACTCCACGACTCGCATTTGGTTCCGGTCAGGGTTACACAACCTTTAATGCGGAACTTCTCAGCGCTTCGAAAGATGGCGCTCACGTCTCAGTGACAAATACTGGTTCCCGCGAAGGCTCTCATGTCGTGCAGATCTATGGAGCACCTAAGGGTCCAGCGATCGAAGATCGCAAGCTCATAGGTTTTGCAAAGGTGAAGCTTGCTCCTGGAGCAACTGCGACAGTTGATGTGAAGTATCCAGCTCACGTCTTTGATGAGTGGGTGAATGGTTGGTCCACTATTGAAGGCGAATGGAATATCGCACTTGCTACAAATGCCTTCGACCCAGGTGTATCAGTCGTTACACCGATTTCCAAAAACTAACGAGCGCATCAGTATTTAACTGAGGATTATCTTCGTTAGGGCAATGTCCGCATCCTGGTAACACCGTGAGTGTGGCGTTTAGATCTTTTGCCATCTGATTTTGTAGCGCTAATGGCCAGGCGTCATCGCTCTCACCATAGATGACGTGCGCTGGGATTCCAGTCTTCGCTATCTCACCGATGCGCGATGGGTAAACCTCTAAGTGATCGCGATATGTTGCAGTAGAAATACCATCGCTGGCGATCCAACGCTTCTTATGGATTGCATAACGGGGATGAGTTTTGCGTTCTTCCTCAAAGAACTCGTTCCAGATGCTCTCCATGGAGCGAGTTCGCAAGAAACTTAAGGCTTCCGGTCTTCCCCAGTCGTTCTTCCCTCCCGGACCTGAGCACATCAGTGTGATAGAGCGCCACATATCAGGGGCTTGAGTAAATGCTTCCTGCACAATCAAGCCACCGAATGAGTGTCCTAAGAGATGTGGATTCTCCAAACCAAAGCTCTTCGATAACTCAATGACATCGCGACCGAGTGACTCCATGGAATATGCATCTGCGCGCTTGGAATGTGAGGATTCGTGTTGACCCCGGTGGTCGAAGGTCAGGACGCGGTAGCCCACCTTCGCCATGAGTTCAGCGATCTCGGTGAAATCTTCCTTGCTCCCAGTAAATCCATGCACGAGCAGCACATCGGCGATGTGATTGTCAGGCTCAAAAAGTACTGTGGCGAGCGCTTCACCTTGAATGATGGTCTGGTTCGCAGTGGTTTTCATGAGTGTCCTTTATATGTGTTCGGATAATGGAACAAGAGGTATAGGTGCAACAGTAGTTGAGATTGCGATTCGTCGATCTGAGTGACCCGATGTAAGGATTGATTCCATAACTTCGAGGACGTGTTCGCCAAGTGAACCTGAGGCCCGATGTTCGCGGTTCTCTTCAATCGCTCGTGCCATCTCCGCTAAACCAAATCCTCGGCCAGCATCGATATACCCAGCAAGTGGTTCAACAGATTTCCATTCGGATTCCTTCTCGGTATAAATAAAGGTCTTCTCACTAAATTGATTTGGATCTGGTGCGGTGAGAGTTCCTTCTGTGCCGTAGACCTCAATGGTCGGGAGTCGTGAACCCCAGACTTCGAAGCTGACCATGATCGTTGATTGTGCGCCACTTTCATGAGTCAGAATTGCTGAAATATGAGTATCTACCTCGACGCTAATTGGCGTGCCAGCGAGATCACCCGTGTGGACTTTACGAGCTCGGTTAGAGCGAGTGGTATTTCCAATAACACTTGTGATGGGGCCAAGTAGAAAGACCAGAGCAGTTAAATAGTAAGGACCCATATCGAAGAGGGGACCAGCTCCGTTGAGATAGTAGAACTGTGGGTTCGGGTGCCAACGTTCATGACCTGGCGCGCTCCAAAAGGCAGAGGCAGCGAAAGGTGTTCCGATCGCACCATTTTCTAAGAGATATTTTGAGGTTTGAATTCCTGTGCCAAGGAAGGTATCCGGTGCACAGCCAATGCGCAGGCCTTTATCTTCTGCAAGTTTTGTTACCGGGTGGGCCTCATCCATGCTGAGGGCGAATGGTTTCTCGAGGTAGACATGCTTGCCATTATTGAGCGCTTTGAGGTTTACCTCTGCATGAGATTGGGGGAGAGTGAGATTGAGAATGACATCAACATCGGGGTCGGTGAAGATCGAATCCCCAGGAAATGCCTTTACGCCGTGCTCTGCCGCGACTTTTTCAGCGCGGGAATGATCGAGATCCGCTATTCCAATAAGTTTGAGGTTAGGGAGCTTAGGAAGGTTCGACAGATATTGCCCACTAATGTTTCCAACGCCAACGATTCCAACTCCTAGCGGCTTGCCCACAGTAAACCTCTCTCAATAATTGTCTTTACATTCGGATTGAGAACAATTTCAAGATTATGTCCACAGGTAATCACAAAGATCTTTCCTTTGCCCCAGTTGCGAGTCCAAATAGATGGCGATGTGATCTCGCGATTCCAAGGATCCCAAGGTCGCACCTTCTGCGTTGTCGTAGCGAGGACATCGTTGTAGCTATCGTGAAGTACCCAATATTGCTCGGTAGTTAATTCAAAGTCAGATATCCCGCGAGTAATCTCATGGTTCTTACCGAGTTCAGTCATAGTAATTGTATGTGGAACATAGTTATCAGATTGCTCTCCGATACGTTCCTCAGGAGCCTTACCTGGATGATTAGCAAATTGACCACCGAGCATCTGTAGATAATCAGATGTGTTGCGATATGAATCGGCGATCCCGCCATGCCAACCACCAAAGCCAGTACCAGCGATGATTGCATCTTGTAAACCTGTGAACTCTTCTTTTGTGATGACATTCATGGTGTTTGTCTGCTGGATCAGATCGACCGTCTCCATATATGACTTATCCGCATAGATAGCAGGCGATTCTTCAACGCGAACCTCGTACCCGTTCTCTTTGAGGAATGGGATAAATACTTCAGTCGTTTCCACAGGCTGATGGCCATCCCAACCACCACGGACTACGAGAGCTTTTTTCATGTGGTGAGTATTATCTACATACAAGCGCGTTACAAGGGTTTATACTTTTTGATATGCAGCCCTCACTCGCCCGATTAGAGAAGGCGAAGTGGGCGATACGATCCACCTTCTTCTTTATGGGTATGTCGGTCTCTGTCGCAACTGCGAGAATGGCTGAAATCAAGGGAAATACGCACTCGAGTGACTCAGCCTTTGGATTAGCGGTATTAATAGGCAATTTAGGCATCATGCTCGGTAACTTCATTGGTGGATCTGCAGTTCATCGGTTGGGAAGTCGTAAGGTCATTCAAACTGCGATCTTTGGCATCGCTTTCTCACAAATTGCCTATGGCTACGCACATCACTTGTGGAATATGTCTCTTATTGCATTTACTGCGAGCGTCTTTGCCTCCTTTGCAAATGTTGGTGTGAATATGCAGGGCGGAATGATCGAATCAGGTATCGGTCGATCTTTAATGCCGAGCTTTCATGGATCGTGGACCTTAGGTGCATTCTCGGCATCACTACTTGCTTCACTTGTATCGTCACATTTAACTTTGATCACACATTTAACAATTAACTGCTTACTTACTTTCTCTTGCGTCATATTGGCCTCCCTTTCACTTCTTCCTTCCGAAGCGGATCACAAAGTTTTGGCGGAACCAGATAATCGAGGAGATAGCTCATTTAAAACTGGTTTCAGAAATCCAGCCGTCTTGCTCTTAGCTCTTTCTGCAGGACTTGGCATGCTCGCCGAATCTTCTGTAGGTGAGTGGTCATCGATTCTTCTCCATGAAAAATATAAGTTAAGTATTTCTTCGGCAGCCCTTGGGTTTACCTGTTTTGCACTTGGACAGATACTTGGCCGGTTCACTGTTGGAGTAAGAATCGATCGACTTGGAATCGGAAAAGTTCTACGTATCGGTGGAATCTCGGGTGGGTTTTTCTATATCGTCGGCCCGATTGCTGTCCGAGCCTGTCACTTCCATTCCTCAGCCACGGTTTTAGTAGCGATGTCCGCCTTATATTTCTTGATTGGGCTCTGCGTAGCGCCGATGCCCCCAGCTTTTGCAATCTTGACCTATCGCTTACCTAATATTTCGCCCGCCCGGGCCCTTTCGCAGATGCAAATTGTTGGCGCTCTCGTCTTTATGACCGGAAGACTCCTGGTTTCTGGAACTACCCGCCTCGTAGGGCTGGAATTTGCCCTCTTAATCCCCGCTACTGCCCTCCTCATGACCGGGCTACTCTCCCTAAAAATCGCGCCAAATCACGCTGCAAAATAACAATAACGTTATTGATTTTGCTCCATTTTTCTTCTCAACCCCCTATGGAAAACGGACAAATGCTGACAGACTTCCCTCAACTTCTTCTGGAGTTTCATCACTTCAGTTGATGTGAAACCGATTGAACTAGCGAAAGGCTTTCAATGTCATCAATGAAAAAGCGTGGAGTAGTCCTCGCAGTAGTAAGCACACTTGCTGCTTCTACAGCGATTCTCGGACTCTCTACTCAGCAAGCGCAAGCTGCTGCACAGAACGCTGCAGTCACAAAGGCGCTTAACACTCCAACAACTCTCACATTCTGGTCATGGCTCCCAGGCCAGCAGAATGAAGTGAACTTGTTCCAAGCTACTTACCCAAAGATCAAGGTAAAGCTTGTTAACGTCGGTTCCGGCGGAACTGAATACAACAAGATCAAGGCCGGCCTTGCTGCGAAGTCTGGTCTTCCAGATGTTGCACAGGTTGAGTTCCAGTATCTCCCAACATTCAAGGTTCTTAACGGCCTTGCAAATATCAAGCCTTATGTAGCTTCAGACTTCCTTACAAAGTTCCCACAGTGGATCTCTGATCAGGTCTCTGATGCAAAGGGCATCTACGCAGTACCACAGGATTCAGGCCCAATGGGTCTCCTCTACCGTTCAGATGTATTCACAAAGCTTGGCCTTGCTGCACCAAAGACATGGGCTGAGTTTGCAACTGATGCTGCAAAGATTCACTCTGCAGATGCATCACAGTACATCTCAAACATGGTCATGGATTCAGGAAACATGAACGGCCTCTACTGGCAGGCTGGCGCACGTCCATTCCATATGAACAGCGCAACATCAATCAACATCAAGTTGAATGATTCAGCTACCAAGCAGGTTACAAAGTTCTGGGGCGACCTTGTCGCAGCTGGAAACCTTCCTGTAGATCCATACTGGACATCTGACTGGAACGCAGCCTTCAACAAGGGCAAGTACCTCTCATGGCCATCAGCTTCATGGGGTCTTGGAACTGTTACATCAGCAGCTGCTGACACTTCAGGTAACTGGCGTGCAGCACCACTTCCAACTTGGAGCAGCACACCTGTTTCAGGTTCATGGGGTGGATCAACTGTTGCTGTTATGTCGACAACAAAGAACCTCGCAGCAGCAGCAGCTCTTGCTGAGTTTGTTAACACAAACCCAACAGCAGCATTTGCTCTCACACAGGCTCCAACATTTGACTTCCCAGTCATGAAGAGCGTTTTGGGATCTGATGGATTCCTCGCAACTGCTCCAGCGTTCTACGGTGGCCAGAAGGTTTACCAGGCTTACAGTGCATACAACAACACTGTTGGTAAGAACTACGAGTGGTCTCCATTCCAGGATCAGGTTTATACCCTCTGGACTAACGATGTACTCGATGCAATCCTTAAGAAGGGTGACACAGCAGCTGCAGTAGATAAGTGGCAGGCTGACACCGTTAAGTACGCTAAGGATCAGGGTTACACCGTAACAACTAAGTAATACCAGTTAGTAAACGGTAGAGAGGGCTCTCGGGCCCTCTCTATCACTACCTAAAAATCATCCATAATTGCATTGAAATGGTGAGCATGAGCGCAAGTAGTTTGAAATCAACGAAACGGACCGGTCTCTTCTTCGTCCTACCATTCTTCTTAATTTTTGTTCTTCTCTTGATCGTCCCGTTGGTCTACTCAGGATTTATCAGTCTCTATAAAAAGGGACTTATTGGCGGTAATCGCTATGTTGGATTCGAAAATTACATCACGATGATTCATGACCCTCAGTGGGTCTCATCTGTTGGCAGAGTCTTCTTGTACTTCTTCTTACAAGTACCGATCATGCTTATCATCGCTGTCTTCGCTGCGCTCGCAATTGATAGCGGAAAGCTACGTTTCCCAAAGTTCTTCCGTATCGCAATCTTTATTCCATATGCCGTCCCAGCGATCATTGGTTGCATCATCTGGGGTTATATCTACGGAAAGAACTACGGATTCCTCAATCAACTACTCGGCTATCTCCATATCCACCACGTTGATTGGTGGGGAAATTCCACCCAAGCACTTGGCTCCATTAGTGCGATCGTGACCTGGGAATTTGCTGGCTACAACATGATTATCTTGTATGCCGCTCTTAAGGGTCTCTCAACTGAGCTCTATGAAGCAGCAGCGGTCGATGGCGCCGGAGCGATCAAGATTGCCCTCCGAATTAAGCTCCCTCAGTTATACCCAGCGATCTTCCTAACCTTGATCTTCTCGATCATTGGAAGCTTCCAGCTATTTACCGAACCGCAGACTCTTAACTTGCAGGCTCCAACAGTTCTCAACAACTACTTCTCACCAAATGTCTACGCATATTCTGTGGCCTTCCAAGGTCAACAACTTAACTATGCTGCGACGATCTCATTCTCACTTGGTTTGATCATCGCATTCTTTGCAATTATCGCGACCTTAGTAAGTCGTCGTCGTGGAGGAGATTCACTACTATGAGTAAGAAAACTTTCTATATGTCAAAGAAGAGCAACTTCTTGACGCTCGCCATGATTGTCCTCTCCACATACTTCATCGTGCCTCTCTTCTGGGTCATTGCTGCAAGTACAAAGACCACCAATGACATCTTCAGCACCTTTGGTCTCTGGTTTGCTAAGTCATGGCACCTTTGGTCAAACCTCAAGGCTGTCTTCACCAGTGATAATGGAATTTACAAGCTCTGGTTGATGAACTCATTGATCTATTCGATCTCTGGAGCTGTCGGTGCAGCACTTCTCTGTACCTTGGCTGGTTATGGATTTGCGAAGTACCAATTCGCTGGATCGAAGGCGATCTTTAGAACTGTACTTGGTGCAGTAATGATCCCATCAGCTGCGCTCTCTATCCCTACCTTTATTATCTTTTCTAAGCTTGGCTTGGTGAATACTCGCTGGGCAGTGATTCTTCCTTCACTGGTAAGTCCATTGGGCGTGTATCTCATGAAGGTCTATTCGGATACTTCGATTCCTAACAATATGATCGAAGCTGCACGTATCGATGGTGCTACCGAGTTCAAGATCTTCCGTACCATCTCGCTACGTATGTTGATGCCTGGTTTCATTACTGTTCTTCTTCTATCAATTGTGGGCATCTGGAATAACTTCTTCTTGCCACTGATTATGTTGAGCTCTACAAATCTTCAGCCACTCACCGTCGGTCTATCGATTTGGTATGGCCGTATCGCCGGTGGCGGTAGCGGACGTGATGCGAATTTCCAAGCTGTCGTAATTACTTCAGCGGCGGTCTCATTGATTCCACTGATCATTGCCTTCTTGTTCTTGCAGCGTTATTGGGAGAATGGTCTCTCTCTCGGCGCTGTTAAAGAATAAATCTCAACTCAATGACCCCAGACCGCTTCACCAGGACCCTTTATGGTGCTGCGTATTACCATGAGTATCACCAGACCCCTCGGTTAGCGGAAGATATGCGATTGATGCGTGAGGCTAACCTCACCGTTATTCGCGTTGGTGAATCAACCTGGTCGACCTGGGAACCGAACGACGGTCACTTTGAACTCGAATGGATGCAAGAGATTCTTGATGCCGCACATGCATCGGGTATCTCAGTCATCATGGGTACCCCAACGTATGCGATGCCACCATGGCTGGCACGCAAGCATCCCGAGATCATGGCAGATAAGCGGACTGGCCAACCGATTCCCTATGGACATCGTCAGAATATGGATTACTCGAGTCCAATCTTCTTGACGTATGCCGAGCGCATTATCCGTAAGATCGTCGAACGATATGCAAACCATCCTGCCGTTATTGGCTGGCAAGTGGATAACGAACCAGGAACCGAAGTTCTCTTTAATGATGGAACATTCCAAGCATTTAAAAAATATTTAGCGGATAAATATGGCACCGTTCAGAATCTCAATAAGCGTTGGGGCCTGGTCTATTGGTCGCACGAGATAACTGATTGGGATGACCTCTGGCGTCCTGATGGCAATACATCGAATAGCTACAACCTTGAGTGGCGTAGATTCCAGGCAAAGATCACTGAAGATTTCATCACGTGGCAGGCAGATATCGTCCGTGAATATATTCCGGCTCATCAATTTATTACTACATGTATTTCAATTGGTCGCCCAGCTCAGGATGTCACGCGAGTTGCCTCTGGTTTAGATCTCACTGCCGTCAACGTCTATTACGCGACGCAAGATGGATTGCAGTACCCGGTCTATCGCTCACCAGATCCATTCGAAGTTGCGGAGCTCCCTGCACCATTCTGGATTACGCACCACGGGCCAATGGGCTTCATGGTTCAAGCCGATATCTCCTACGGAATTTTGGAAGATAACTTCATCGTCACCGAGACCAACGCCTCTTTCACGGGTCATGGTCCAGCTACTGGTTACTTCCCGTCCTATCCAGGCCAACTCCGCCAAGTCGTGCTCGGGCTCGCTGCTCGCGGCGCAAATATGGTCGAATACTGGCATTGGCACACCCTTCCTTATGGAACAGAGACTTATTGGGGTGGAATTCTTGGCCACTCACTCCAACCAGCACGCACCTATAACTCTGTTGCAGAAATCGGCACAATGCTCAAGAAGTACGAGAGCAAGTTAGTTGATCTCAAACCAACTAATGAAGTCACAATGATTTACTCACCAGAGAGCAACTGGTCGCTTGGATTCCAGCCACCACTTCGCCGGGAATTCGATATTGGACAATTTGGAGATCCAGAGAGCTACGGTCGATTCTTTGCTAGTTACTACGACATCTTCTTTGCAGAGGATTTTGGAGTCAACCTCATTGGTGCAAATAAGTTACCTGATTCACCAGCAGAACTTTTGAAGCGCACATCAATTCTCTGTCTACCAGCGCTCTATATCTCTGAACAACCAGTTCTAGATTTTGCCGTCGAATTTGCGCGCCTTGGTGGACACTTGATCTTGACTCCACGTAGCGGTTATGCCGATGAGATATCTGTAGTTCGTCAGGAAGTCATGCCTGGTGCCCTAGCAAAGGCGGCGGGCGTGCATTACGACGAGTTCTCAAATCTCTCTCGCAAGGTTCACGTTCAATCTACGAATAAAGCTATGGGTACCGGAGTAATTGGTGATGCACTGGGATGGGTTGATCTTCTCATCACCGATGGTGCAGAAGTTCTTGCTACCTATGATCACCCGATGTACAAGAACTATGCGGCGATCACAACCAATGCATTCGAAAAGGGCCGAGTGACCTATATCGGAACTATGCCAGATCACACCTTAGGCAGAAATATTGCTGCCTGGTTACGCACCATTCATTCGGACTCAATGCCGGCAAAGAAGAGCGCGGATTCAATTCGACACTCTCGAGCGATCGCTGCTGATGGCTCTGAATTAATCTTTGTATTTAACTGGAGCTGGGATGAAGCAGAGATCTCATTCCCTGTCGCCACCCAGAATTACCTTACCGAGAACGCGATTGCAGCAGGCGCTTCGGTAGTACTCGGGCCATGGGATGCCCAAGTACTACGCGTAGCACGCTAGTTATTCGGTAATAACGCTCCATTTATAGGTGTAGGTGCCACCCTTAGGAACGTACTTATCCAAGGTATCTGGTCCACATGAGGCTGTGCCGATTCCACGGTGTACCGCATCAATCGTCACAACTGTTGTTCCAGATTTCTTCAACTCAACATCGTGAGTCTTTGCCGTTAACTCCTCTTGGGTAAATGGAAGAACTGAAACCTGTCGTGGCTTATCCAAGACAAATCTCACCTTCTTTCCACTACCTGAAGCCAACTCAAACCAACGAACATCGCTATGTCCGCCACTCTCTTGTGGAACGACATATGGAATGTATTGATCATCAACGGTGCTTGAGACCTTGGTGATTGCGGCAAGTTTCCGATCAGGATATGTCTCAACCGGACCCGACCCGAAGTAGGTGAGCTGAGAGAGCGACTTATCCAATTCGAAGGTAGTACCCACTCGTGGCAGGTCTGTGACTTGCGCCGGAATTTTCACAGTCTCGGTGACGGTGAATCCACCAGCGATCGCTTCGACGATCTGAGTATGTTTGATCTCGATACCTGCGCCACTCTTCCAAGATTTAGCGATCTTGATCTGCGTAGGAGTGCTGGTTACCTTGGCAGCGCCTGGAGTCAATCGATCGAGCCCAGCTTTGCGCCAACGAGGTGAGATATGGCCATAAGTATCGTTTTCAGTAGGTGCGCGGAAGAGCGTGAGAGCTGGAGCGCTGACACCATAAGGAAGACGAATCTCTCCTTGAGGTGAGACAACATCAGCAATCGCAGCTGCCTTCGCCTTCTTTGGCTTGGAGATGGCAAGTGACTTCAGGGCAAATTGAACATCACCGATCTCAGCCTTCGCTGCTGCCCATGGAGTCGCTGCCTTTCGGACGATCGTGATGGTGAGGAATCGCTCGCCCCGTAATTGGCTCGTACGAACCTTCTTGCTAGCGATCGTTACAACCTTTTTGCCACGCGGTGCGATCTTTCCAGGCAGAATCGTGCCAGAGTCAACAATTTCGCCTTCAACTGTGAAATTCCAGCGTAATTCGTAGGCGCTGCTATCAACGAAGAATTGCTTGTTAAATACTTCGAATTTAAGCGAGTCAGCGCTCTTCGTTGTGATGCGTAGTGGAGCTGCGATAGTTCGCATCTCATACATTCCTGGCTTTGGCTTGCGATCTGCCCAGAACATTCCGTCACAGATAAATGAGCCATCGTGTCGCTCTTCACCAAAGTCACCACCGTATGCGCTTCGCGTTGTTCCATCAGGAAGTTTCTGGGTAATGCCGTGATCCCAGAATTCCCAGATGAAGCCACCTTGAAGTCCATCATATTTATGAATCGCTTCCCAATACTCAGCGAGAGTTCCATTGGAGTTACCCATGGCGTGCGAGTACTCACACATGATGAGTGGGCGTTGCTTTAACGGAGACTTTGCATAATCAACGATTGCTCGAATTGAGGGGTACATCGGACAGATGATGTCAGATTGATCTGCACCCTTGAGGAATCGATTATGGCGAATTGCACCTTCGTAATGAAGTGGACGAGATGGATCAAAGCTGCGCAAGAATGCCGCTGCTGCAGCATGGTTAGGACCGGTTCCTGATTCATTACCAAGTGACCAGAAGACAACCGATGGATGCGCGATGTCGCGTTGTGCCATACGGCCAATGCGATCTACAAATGCAGTGAGATAGCGGGGATCGTCGCAGATCGAATCTTGGAATGCGTGGGATTCAATATTTGCTTCGCCCACTACATAAAAACCAAGTTCATCAGCGAGTTCGAGAATTGCAGGATCGTTTGGATAGTGCGAAGTACGTACTGCATTGAAGTTAAATGCCTTTAAGGCCAGTAGATCTTCACGCATATATTCGCGAGTGAGCACACGGCCAGTTGTAGGACTGAAGTCGTGGCGGTTCATTCCATAGATAATCACCGGCTTGTAGTTAAACAAGTAGGTGTGACCCTCTACGCGTGAATCTCTAAAACCGGTCTTCTGGGTAAATCTTTCAATGACCTTACCCTTGGGATCCTTCACTTCTATGCGTAATTCATAGAGGTTTGGCGCCTCAGGAGACCATGGGAGAACCTGGTAGCTACCCTTGATGAGAATTTCACCTAATTGAGTTGGGCGGTATTCATTCGCTAATTTGCGAAGTGAAGGTGGCAGGTTATCTCGCCAGTATTCACTGCGCTCGAGTCCGCGGAAATCATCGCTCCACTTGGCAAACTCATCGAGCGTAGATCCCTGGATCTCTTTGATTGGGACGGTAGACGAGCCTTTATTGGCCTTACTTTTTACGCCAACGACTGTGACATCGACGCTATATCCACCAGGGTATGAGCCATCGGCACTCGCCAAATAACCACGGACCAAGAGAGTTCCGGTCTTGAGATCTTTTTTGAGACCTGGCGTTGCATAGAATCGTTGCAAGTAGACCGATGGAGTTGCAAATAACTTAATCGAGCGCGTGATTCCACCATGCCACCACTGATCTTGATCTTCGATATATGTGGCATCGCTCCATTTAACAACCTTGATCTGAATTCTGTTCTTTCCCTTTTTAAGGAATTGAGAGATATCAAAATCGGCAGCTAGGCGTGAATCTTTCGCCATGCCAACTTCTACGCCGTTGATCGAGAGAATCGCTACTGATTCAAAGCCACCAATTTGAATGACATAGCGAGTTCCTGTCCAATGGGATGGAACTTCAAAATCACGTTCGTAGATTCCGGTTGGGTTGAGTGCTGGAACAGCAGGAGGCAGTTCATCAAAGGGCATCTGCACATTTGTATAAATTGGTTTATCCCAGAAGATCTCAGATTCAGGTTGCATCGTCCAGAGACCAGGAACAGGTATTGAGGTCCAACTCTTTCCCGGTGAGAGATCTGGAGATTTCAGTAGCTGAAAGTCCCATACTCCATCGAGCAAAATTGATTCTTCATGTTCCAAGTTGAGCATTGGCTCACGGTTTACGGCTGTTGTCTCTGGGCTATTCCAATAGTTCATGAGAGAAGGTTAACGAGATTACGGCTGATCCGAAATGGCCTAAGACGATTATTTTTCGCTGGTTTTCTATCATTTTGAGCCCAAATGTGATTGGCTACGACCTGAAGATTCTTACCAAAAAAGAGTTCAAAGGAGATCCTCGTGGCCAACTTTCCTGCAGATTTTAAATGGGGTGTAGCTGCTGCTTCATATCAAATTGAAGGCGCTGCTTACGAAGATGGACGAGGTCTCTCTATTTGGGACACGTTCTCAAAGACACCCGGCAAGGTCCACAATGGCGAGAGCGGGGATGTCGCCTGCGATCACTACCACCGCTACCTCGAAGATATCGAGATGATGAAGAACCTCGGTGTAAAACATTATCGCCTCTCTTTTGCCTGGCCACGCCTCTTCCCGAATGGCGACGAAGTTCGTGAGGAGCGCGGCTTTGCCTTCTACGACAGATTGATCGATGCTCTTCTTGAAGCAGGGATCACGCCACTTGGAACTCTCTATCACTGGGATCTGCCACAAGCCTTAGAAGATAAAGGTGGCTGGGTAAATCGCGACACCGTCGATGCCTTTGAGAAGTATGCGACCGCTGTTGGAGAACACTTTGGCGATCGTGTGAAGAGTTTCTCGCCAATCAATGAGCCTTGGGTTGTTGCATGGCTTGGTTATGGCATTGGTTATCACGCACCGGGCCGAGCAAGTCGCGCCGAGGCATTCGCAGTCGCTCATCACACCGTTATTGGACATGCGGTAGCAACGAATGCACTTCGTGCCGTTCGCAGCGATCTCAAGATTGGCCCAGTTCTCAATCAGACAAACTTCATCTGCGATGACCTCAGCAATCCTGATCTCGCTCATATGCACGACTTCTTCGATGCCTACCAAAATCGCTTCTGGATGGATGCCTTCTTCCATGGAAAGTATCCAGATGTGATTATGGAGAAATATGCCGATGAGTTAAATGCGGTGATTAAGCCGGGCGATATGGAACTTGCTCAAGTGAAGAATGACTTCATTGGAATCAACTACTACAGCGATGGGCGCATTGGGCTTCCTAAAGAGCAGGGGCCAAGCAAGCCTTCTGGCACCCTTGAACTCGATGATGCGCCACGTGATATTCCAGCGCTCTTTGGCTTTGAACTTGATGGCGAATTCCCTGGCGAGAAGACCGATATGGGCTGGCCGATTACCCCAGATGGCATCCGCAACTTACTTGTTCGCTGGAAGCGCGAGCTCGGAGATCGCTGCCCAGATCTCTACATTACAGAGAATGGCTGCGCATATGGTGATGAACCAGGAGCTGATGGCGAAGTCCATGACGATAAGCGCACTGCATACCTAAAGAGCCACATCACTGCTATCGGGAGAGCAATTGCTGAAGGAGCGCCAGTGAAGGGCTACTACCAGTGGTCGCTCATGGATAACTTTGAATGGGCACTTGGATATGAAAAGCGTTTTGGAATTGTGCACGTTAATTACACAACTCAGAAGCGCACTCCAAAAGATTCCGCGAAGTGGTATTCCGAAGTAATGAGAACAAATGGAGCAGACCTCTCATTATGAGTGATGTTCAAATCGCTACTAAGGGAAGCAATCGCATCAATGGTGCAGATGGTTTTCGAGCTATCGCATGTTTACTCGTGATGTTTCACCATGCATTTCAGCGCATGGGCTTACCGTTCATAGTTCCTCCAGTACAAGCAGGGCTCTATCACATCTTCCTACGTGGCGAAGTTGGAGTAAGTATCTTCTTTGTCTTGTCCGGATGTCTGCTCTCGATGCCATTCTGGAATCACCGTGTAAATGGTGCACCTGCACCACGAATCTATGCATATGCTCGTAATCGAATAGCGAGAATCGGGCCAGCATTCTGGCTTGTCATGATCCTCTCAACATTTGGTGGCGCCTGGGCATTTCATACCAAGGTGAATTGGGTTCATTTCTGGACGGGAATGACATTCACAAATGGTTTCTATTACAAGACGCTCTTCCCAAGTGATTACAACGGCGTCTTATGGTCTATTGGCTTTGAAGTGTTTTGTTACGCCGTCATGCCAATCATTATCTTTTCAATCTTTAAAGTAACAAAGACGGCGAGAGCTGCTGGCGTTGGTTTGGTCTTATGGATCTGCCTCTTGCAAGCTGCGCAGCCATTCATTATCAAGCACTTCATGACCGGCTTTGATTTCAAGGGTTGGAACTACGGCCTCGTAGGTGGCGCCAAGCAATGGATGCCATATTGGAACCCGGTCTGTTTCTTGAGCCAATTTATGATCGGCTCTGCTGCTGCGTATATCATCGCTGTAGAGCGTAAGAATCAATTCCTCAAGCGATGGATGTGGGATGTGCTCTGCGTAATTTCTGGAGTTGCCGCCTTTATCTTGATTCAGGTGCGGGAGAGTCCAGGAAACCCTGATGATTGGACCCACCAGCCGTATGTCTCACCTTTCTACGCAATATTGATTGCGATCTCTCTCGCATCTGCGGCATCAAGTGTCTTTGTGTACAAGCTCCTTGATAATCGCTTATTCCGATATATCGCCAAGCTCTCATTCGGGCTTTATCTCTGGCACCTCTTCATCGGCACCATCATGCAATTGACGATTGCTAAAGATTTTTATTATGGCGGAGTGAGCGATATCTGGCGTTGGTTGGATGATGTCTTGTTGGCGTATGGATCAGCATTTATCATCGCCGCTTTGAGCTACAAGTACTTTGAGAGACCAATTCTTGATTGGAACTCACGAAAGATTCGCGAGCGATCTGGAGCGAAGAGCTAGCGAGATTCGCCTTCGATTAACCCAGTGTGCCAATTCCTCTGTAGATAGAAGAAGGCGATCACACTTGGGAGGATTGCGGTGAATATTCCAATAATCTGGAACTGTCCGCCAAACCAGTTTGCCATTCCAACAGTCGTTGGGTAGAGCCTTGGCTCATTGAGCATGATCTGTGGCAGGAAGTATGAATTTGAGATCGTTACGAATGAGATTAGAAATACCGTACCAAGCATTGGTTTGATGATCGGTAAGACAACTTTTCTAAAGACTTGGAACTCAGATGCCTTATCTAGTCGAGCAGCGCTCAAAATTTCATCACTGACATTTCGATCGATGTAGTACTTCACCAAAAAGAGGCCTAATGGGCTGGGTAGTGCAGGAAGTATTACTGACCAGATAGTTCCATTGAGATTAACTCGCGCGAAGAGAATAAAGAGTGGGACAACCAAGGTATTGGCCGGCACCATGATCATGCTGATCGTTGCGGCACCTACGAAGTTAGCGCCCCGTTTGATGAGTTTAGATAAGCCATAACCGCCCAGCGCAGAGACAAAGACAATGACGAGAGAGCTTGTTCCAGAGTAGAGAAGTGAATTTGCGAACCAGCGGGCATAGATCCCGCCATATCCGGTGAAGAGTTGATGGATATTTTGAAGTGGATGGATCGATGAGCCGAACCACAGAGCATTTGATGTATCAAAATCACCTGAGACTTTCGTCGTTGACATCGCGATCCAGTAGACCGGGAATCCAAAATAGATAATGCCAACGAGGAAGAAGAGTCCGATCCAAATCTTCGATTGCCGAGAGATTGAGATTTTTTGAACGTGATTCACTCTTCTAATCTACTAGGAGTGCGTATAGATTGATACCGTGAAATATAGAAATCTTGGACGCTCTGGTTTGTCTGTCAGCGAACTCTGCCTCGGAACCATGAATTTTGGTCCCCAAGCAGATGTTCCAACATCGCACCAGATCATGAATACCGCTATCGATAAGGGAATCAATTTCTTCGATACCGCTGATCGCTACGGTGGCGATACCGAGAACCTTGGATGGACTGAAGAGATCATGGGGGAGTGGTTCTCCCAGGATTCAACGCGTCGTGAAAAGGTAGTGCTTGCAACAAAGCTCTATGTACAAATGGATCCTTATCCAAATAATCGCGGACTCTCTGCTCTCCATATTCGTCGCGCGTGCGAAGCAAGTCTTAAGCGACTCAAGGTCGATTACATCGATCTCTACCAGATGCATCACGTTGATCGCGATACACCTTGGGATGAGATCTGGCAGGCGATGGATGTCTTGGTTCAGCAAGGAAAGATTCTCTACGTTGGAAGTTCAAATTTTGGTGGTTGGCATATCGCCCAAGCTCAAGAGCGAGCCAAGTCGAGAAACTTCATGGGACTTATTTCTGAGCAGTCGATTTACAATCTTTTGACGAGAGATATTGAGCGGGAGGTAATTCCTGCAGCGCTCGATTACGGATTGGGAATTCTTCCTTGGTCACCACTCAATGGTGGAATTCTTGGTGGCGTTATTAAAAAGGAGCGAGATGGAAAGCGCCGTCTCAATCCTGGAGCGGCAGCGCAAGTACAAGAACTCCGCCCTCAACTCGAAGAGTACGAGAACTACTGTGATGAGCTCGGCCATGAGCCGGCAGATGTAGCGCTCGCCTGGCTCCTTGCTCAGCCGGCGGTTTGTTCACCGATCATTGGGCCGCGCACTGTCGATCAACTCATGACGAGCCTGCCTGCTATTGATGTCAATCTCAATGCTGATCAAGTAGCTCGTATCAATGCAATCTTCCCAGGATTTAAAACTGCTCCTGAAGATTATGCCTGGTAAAGAGATTATTTGATGCATAAAAACTCTATGCAGAGAAAGCGATCAGCTATCGGCTGGCTCTTCCTCTCGCCATATATTCTGATTGTTGCTGCCTTTCTCTTTACGCCACTGGCTTATGCAGGATGGATGGCTATTCACACGCATAAATTGGTGGGCGGGACACAATTACGCCCCCTTGAAAACTTTCAACATGCCTTCGGCGATCAAGTCTTTGTCTCTGGATTGATTCGAGTACTTCTCTTCTCAGCCGTCCAAGTTCCGATCATGTTAGCCATTGCACTCTTTGGTGCACTTGTATTAGATCTCTTCAATACTAAACTTTCAAAAGTCTTCCGTATTGTCGCCTTCTTGCCATACGCAGTCCCTGCGGTTTTTGGTGGAGTCATTTGGGGCTTTCTCTTCAGTACCGTTCATGGACCACTGCCACGGTTACTTGTTCATTTCGGTTTCCAAAATGTCAATCTCTTTGCCACGTCATCATTTATCTATCTAGTCGGGAACGTGGTCACTTGGGGCTGCACAGGTTTCAATATGATCATTATCTATTCAGCTCTCCAAGCACTTCCAAAAGATTCATATGAATCTGCAGTTCTTGATGGGGCCAACCAGCGACAGATTGCTCGATTTATCAAGATTCCAGAGATCACTGGAGCACTGGGACTCACCACCATCTTTGCGGTGATTGCGTCGACGCAGTTGTACTCAGAACCTTCGATTCTGAGTCGGTTCACCAATGGCATTAATAATGGCTACACACCAAATATGTATGCCTTCAGCGTCGCCTTTGGCAATGCTCAATTTAATTACTCAGCGGCACTCTCAATCACCCTTGCCATCATCGTCTTCATCTTCTCATTTGGCTTTATCGGCATCGCCAGCCGTAGGCGTCGTAACAATAAATAACGCCCCTTTTTCGCTTCTTTTGAGGTATTTCCAAGAGTAAAAAGCACTGTAAACTACCGATCACCACTTGGAGACGTCGCATAGCCCGGTCGAGTGCGCCTCACTGCTAATGAGGTAGGGGCCCTAAAGCCCCTCGGAGGTTCAAATCCTCTCGTCTCCGCTCTATTCATTCGCTAAGCAGGAACCACCTGCCCTCTTAATCAATTCAATGGTTTGGACAACTCTGATCACGTTAAAACAGGAAGCAATGCGACTGTATTAACTCGGTCGCCATTTCTTATCCTCTCCCAAGAGATCGCAGACTCTTCTAGCAGTTTCGTTCCAAGCCCAGAACCATCGGAGTTAGCTTCAACATCACCAGGATTTGTGACTGAGAGTTCAATAATTTGAGTATCTTGGAGGGAAATCTCGATAGATATTTCTCCCGGCCTACCGTGTTTTACTGCGTTGAAGACAAGTTCGGTTACTAAATCAGTCAGAGCTAGTTGGCATATTGGATCTTTTTCAATTCTTGCCTTTAGTTCTTCAGATATTTTCCAATTTATTGTTGCTAAACCTTGCCAAGTATCCCTTATCTTGAAGAGGACTGAAGAAATCTCCTCGGGTTCTTGATAATTTCGATACAGCAACCCAACCGACTCTTCAATCAAATTCACTAAATCTTCTCTCAATTCGATTGTGTCACTTTGAGTATTAATTGCGTTTTGCAACTTTAAAAATGATGCTTCCATAGCAGCCTGAATTTGTCCATGAATTGTGAATGTCAAGAGTCTTTGTTGTTGTCTATTCAATTCCCGAGCGCGAGCCAGTTCCCACCGGAGTTCTGCCGCCACTTTATCCATTTGATTTCTAACATGAACCGCTTCATTACGAGCAGATCGCAAAACCGCAAAAAGCCAGCCCAAAAGAACTGAAAATACTGGAATGAGAAAGAGGAATTGCCGTGGTTTGGAAGTTCCACTTAATACCAAAACTGATTCGAAACCCAAGATTTGTCCGGGGATGTATAAAGCAAGAAGCAATGAAATAAATCTTGTGCGTTTTGATGCTCGCTCAAACTTATTAAAAAATCTTTTTGACAGTCGAAGAAGCAGAGCTCCCAAAATCAATACTGAGGAAACCTCCAATCCTGCCTTGCTAAGTGACATATCATTTGAGAGAGCTGCGCCTCCAAAAATGACAAGGGAAAGAAGAATTGCCGCTGGCGATATCTCATTTGAATGGGCAGATCGATCAAAGACGCTCTTCCAGCTAATTTTGTATTGAACTTCACTCTTATCGTTGTTGAGGATTGTCTTGGCTTGTTGATCAAGGTAGTTACTAAGCGGACGTATGACTTTGTCGATCGATACGCGAAGCATCTGAAGGGCCTCATCAGAACCAACTGTTGTTAGGTTAGATATTGATCTAGCAAGAGTTGAGGCGATGGACTCCTTTAGCTTCCCATCGAACTGAGCGAGCTGTTCAATAGCCTCATTTCTCAAGGCTATTAAGCGTTGTTGATCTCTCAACATGGCGTTAGTAGACGCCGAATGTTCCGAGATAAAGGCAACGGAGAGCGTGGCGACCACCAAAGCAAGCCCGATATTTGTGAATGAGGCATGTAGGCGGAAGAGAATCCCGTACTTTCCTTCGATTCCTAGCGCAGTCAAGGCTCCATAAACCAGAAGTCCACGTAGCGCTGCGGCCAACCCTATGACTAGAAGTGTCACCCCCTGGTATCGCCCCTTACTGCCCACTTTCCCGAGCGGAAGGAGAGAAACCCGCATGAATGCAAAAATTACAATGTGAACCAAAATGATCGCAATTGAACGAGTTAAAATATGACCTTTTACATTATGCGCTGTATCAACGAGATGGGTTAAGAGCGAGAAGATCAAAGTGGTTATAAAAGTTGGTAGAGAGAGCAAATATTTAGAATCTAGAAGTTGCAAATATTTTTTCACTCTTGAACCTTTCGCTCAGGGAATCCCGCAAGTAAGAAATATCGCCTAGCCGCTTCGACTCGGGGATTCAACTTCCCCTTTGATTCGATTCCCAGGGTTTCGTAAATCTTTTCAACCCAACGTTCAACAGATTTGATGCTCAAATCACTTCTCACTGCAATTTCCGAATTGTTATACCCTTCTGCAATAAGCTCTAATATCTGAAGAGCCTTTCCTTTCACTTTGATTTCGCCAGGACGTTTTTCCTTATCCTGACGAACTTCTTCTGGTCGATCATTTAAAACTTTTTCTATTGCTTGTAATAAATATTCGGAATCGTTCACCAAATATTTTCGCAAAAAGCCCACTCCTTGTGGGATATCCAATCCATCCGCATTCGCTGATTTTGCATCTGCATGCTTCGAAAGCATAAGAATTGCGATATCTGGTCTAGTTCCTCGCAGTGCGTGAGCTAAGTGAACCCCTGTCGGACCATCGCCTAGTGAAATGTCTAATAATGCAATATCGGGATCAAAATCATTTATTTTCCGTCGAGCAGAAGCGGCATCATGGGCTATTTCTACAAGAAAATTAAATCTGGCTAGTGATTCTGCCAACAGTGAAGCCATAAGTGGCTCATCTTCAACCACCAAAATCCGACGTCCTTGGCCCGGCATGGGTTAAGGCTAGAGCTAATCAGGTTTCCGAGGGTAATCCCTCAAGGGATTTCCCTTGGCTTATGTCCAAGAAGTACATCTCTCATCTATGGTTCTTTTTAGACTGAATATGTGGAGGGGCAATCCGATGTTGAGAAAACTATCCTTGGGTCTATTAAGCATGGTCCTTGTAGTTAGCCCTCTATCCATCCTTGTTGAACAGAGTTCTGCAACCGACCAGGCTTTCTCCGTAGATTGCACCAGTGCTTCTACTCTTGGCAGTTTTACCTACGGCGGCAGTGCTCCTTGGGCAACAATCTCTGTCGTTAGAGGAGATACTGTCACTTTCAACTCATCAGGATCAGCATGTACTAAGTTACTGAGACATGTGAATGATCTTACAGGGGCGCTATTCGCTTCTCCATTAGATATTGCTCCAGGGATTTCAGAATCAATTGTTTCAGGTCAGATAATTTTAACCATTGCGTCGGACGCGGCCGCCGGCACGCATACGGTTGCGCTTGAAGATAGCACTGGAACATATGGTCAGTGGTTCAACATTAGCGTACCTTTTCAATCGATAACTATCGCTCATGATGTAGCGGGTAATACTGGATCCCTTCTTACTCCAACAGTTGCTTCAAGTACTACGGCTTCAGTTTCCACTGTCGGCATAGCTGATGGGCAGGTTATATCCGATGTCACTTGGTATGACTCGATTACACCAGGCAATCAAATAAGCCCACCAACAGGCATATCGATATCGGGAAGTCCTGTCTCGGGCAATGCATTGACATTGAGCATAAATACAACGTCGTCATTTGCGACGGTTGGATATCTTTATTTTTCTATAAAAATTTCAGGGGCAACTTCTGGTAAGGCGAGATTAACCTCTTCAGCTCTCCCAGATCTGATTACAGGCCTAACCGCAATCGATGGGTCCTTGGGAATGGGTACATTTGGTCGTACTACCTATTCTTACAATTTCCCCACGATCACTGCTGGTATTGGTAGCGCAACAGAAACAGTTACGGTGACCGCAAATTTTGTAAGTACTGATGAGGTCGTGACTATTAATGGTGTCGCTGTCACAAGTGGGACACCAAAAGATATAACGGTTCCATCGGGGTCAAGCACAATTACTATTACAGGAACACTTGGCGTCAGAACCGCTTCATATGTTTTGCACATGAATAGAACACCGGACACTGAGTCAAGACTCTATAATTTATCTGTAACTCCAGGAACCTTGAGTGGTGGATTTTTCTACAATGGAACCGCTTATTCGGTCTCTGTCTCTAACGCAACCACTTCAATAATTGTTACTCCCACAGCTTTTCCAGGAAAAGGAGAAACAATCACGGTCGACTCAGTTGACGTAAGTTCAGGTGCAAATTCAAGCCCAATAAGTTTAAATGTCGGGGCGAATGTGATCACAATAGTAAGCACTGCTGAGAGTGGTGCAACGCACACAACGACTCTCACAGTTACCAGAGCCGCGGGAACTCTCTCGTCAACATCTACATTATCTGGTCTCTTAGTTTCTGCCGGAACTTTGCCGTCTTTTTCTCCGACAACCTATACGTACAATTTCGATGTTTCAAATACAACTTCTGCGATCAAAGTAACCCCCACGGCAGCCGAGATACATGAATCTATAAACGTAGCCGGCAATTCTGTGGCAAGTGGAACTCAGTCAGGAGACATAAGCCTCAGCGTTGGCTGGAATACTTTTACTATCGTATGTACTGCCCAAAACGGTTCAACGACTACATATACCCTGAACATCCAGAGATTGGCTGGGGTGGCTCTCACGCCGACATTCACAATTTCGTCCACATCTGAAAATGCAATTGTGGGAGTGCCTATTACTGGTTATTCGATCACCGTTACAGGCAGCACACCAACTTCATATTCAATTTCGCCACTCAGTTCAGTCACTTCTCTAGGTTTGAATTTCAACACAAGTACAGGTTTACTTACTGGAACTCCCACGGCTATCACTTCAAACCAGGTTTTCACAATCACATCTTCAGATGGATCCAATACATCAACAGCGACTTTTAACCTAAATATTGCTAGTAGTGGTGGAACACCACCATCGAACTCAGCATCAGTTGTCGTCCCTGACCCTGTTCAAACGAATTCAATCACTTCAGGTTCTACATCGATCTCAGGTTCAACCGCAGGCGGAATCGCAACTGTTTCAGGTAGTTTCGGAGCACCGATCTCAAACATCATGATCGATGGTGCATCATTGCCAACTTCCTCATGGGTACAGACGCAAGCAACTGTAACAATTTCAATGCCACCGCATGCCCCAGGAGTTGTCTCAGTTCAAATTTATGATGGACAGGTTCCTCTCCTAACTGCGATTTCATTTACGTATGAAAGAAATAATTCAGCGGTACCAACACCAACACCAACACCAACACCAACACCAACACCAACACCAACACCAACACCAACACCAACACCA
>Ga0214164_1000151_pt1 | contig 46240 bp, 56 predicted proteins | sample TroBogepilimnion_13_FD_153003 | JGI IMG/M metagenome (GOLD analysis project Ga0214164, IMG submission 153003) | Freshwater microbial communities from Trout Bog Lake, WI - Practice 03JUN2009 epilimnion v4 | ecosystem: Environmental > Aquatic > Freshwater > Lake > Epilimnion/Euphotic zone ... | reverse complement strand
CGTTCCATGACACCTTGATCCATGTTGCTTCCGTGCCCTCGATAGGAATGGTTTGGGTTAGGTAGAGCTTATTGGAGGCGGTCAGCTTTTCCACTAGTTTATCGTGCGCCTGACGGCTGAAATAGAAGTCCAATCTAAATTTCATGGACCGCCTTTTTGGGGTTACTGGCTTTCTGGGCGCAGGTTGAGTGGCCGCCGCTCGCTGATCGGTCGACCCATCTAGGGGATGCGTTCGTCGTGGCATTATGCTATTGCGCATGTTTGTATCCATACTAGTCCACTCTATTACACGGTAGCCCATGGACGATATATCATTTACCAACTCCCAGTCGTACAAGTTGGGATGCGGGGAGTGAGCGGCGCGTATTTCCTCAATAGTGCCAACCATACGAGTGTCAAAATCAATGACAATATAGTCACCATCAACGGTCAGGCCCGTATGCACAATTTGTGGGTTTCGTAGCACTTGACAAGGGAAAGCCACTCTTGCCTGCGTGAACACCCATGCCTCTGTGCGGCCTCTGGACAGCTCTTGCCACCGTGACTCCAGGGCACTGACATAGCGATCACGTGCTCCCGGATCATTAGTATAGTTAGCGGCACGTATATAGGGCGCGAGGATATAAAACCACGACACGGGGTTACTACTGAACATCGACATTTTCTTCCTCCCTCATGTGCTTGGATAGCACGGTAATAATCTCGTTCAACGTCATAACGTCTACAGCCTGTCCGTGAACAGTGAGCACGTTACCTTCCACACTTCTCGCCCACGCGTTTCGCTGTCGCAACTCTCCCAGGATTGCCTCTGATGCCGCCATAACTGGTTCAGTCAACAATGTAGCGGCTCCTCGCGTCAGCATAGCCTCAATCACTCGCTCGGGCAAGTATTCTTGAGAAGTTGGCGCACCCTTGAGTGAGGGCATGATGCGGATGCTATGGTTGGTGATATCGGTGATCTTGTGGCGGGTAGAGCGTCGGCCACTACCGATAACCAAGAAATCGTTTACTTTCATGTCGTTTCTCCTGCTATCATTATATCACGATCAGTAGTTGATTGCGCACTATTGATAGCGACTCTGATAAACTATATACGATCACCACTCAGGTTACGGTAACCATTTTTATATTTGCTAATTTCATAGCAATATTTAATGAAGCAATCCAAAGACGGGCAGATCGGTGGTAGATTTTGAATCGTTAGTTATTGATCCCTAATAACTTCTAAGCAGAATTTTACAATCCAAAGTGAATACCCTAATTAGAATAAGGAAGGTTCTTATTCTTAATTATGATTTACTATGATTTAATAACTTTTCTGTAATAGGGTATCTAGGTGATACTTACGTCTCAAAGAACTTGAGACAAGGAGAAACGAAATGATTCCTGAAAATAAAGCATTTGCATTAGGGTCACTGGCCACCGCTTTGGTGGTTCTATCCGCATGGCAGTGTGCAGGGCTATATCCACAACCCGTCACGCACCCGGAAGACGCCCATATTCACGAGTTATGGCTCAACCAACATGCCTTGTACGTGGATGGGCCGACGCAAGACATGTTCATAAAGACGCTGACCAATCCAAAGAAGTACCACGTCGATCATATCTTACGGGACGAGGAAACAGTGACACCTATAGGGGAATTGAAGTGATCCACCCGGAAGATGTCGCTGTTAACTTTACCCATGCGTCGGTCCCTGTACTTTATAGGTGCGAGGGACCAGCGCGTAACCGTCAGGGTTACAGGATTGAGGGGTACAAGATTCTGAAAGCTACCGCTTGCAGTGTGTGGATTGAATTGAACCACTCCAGAGAACGTAAGTTTGTCAACCTGCAAGCGCGTAAACAGTTTGCTAGTTTAACGGCAGGGTACGCGGTCGAGCAATGGTACCGTCGCACGAAAAGGAGGAAGGTTATCCTGGAATCCCAACTTGAGGAATTACAATCTATGATGAACAAGCATCGTTGTCTATCGGCCGGGCTGGAAACGCGTGACCGATACCCGAAAGATCGACCCGAGTGGAATATGGAGGCGTTTAGTGGTCAGTAAGCAATCCAAAGAATACTCAGGCACGACCGGCGACTGGATGCACGTGGAGTTCTCAACGAGCGAGTGGAATAAATGGCGTATTAGAGCAAGGCTTGATCCACACGAAAACACTAGACTGTTAAACCAGATTGGATTTGCAAATCGGGATTGTGTTATCGCTACCAAACCTGACATAATCGTGTTATCCCAGCTAAAGCGAGTGCATTCGTATTATCGCTACTCAAAGGAAAAAGCATGGGCCAAGGAGAATGGAATGGACATTATTGTACGGAGTTTTAGGGTTAATGGGTGTGTCAAATGAGCGGCCCCGCGTTTCCTGTTGGGCGAGTGCTCGACAGGAACGGTGAGGTGGTTCAGTGGGAAGCCCAGGGCATGTCGCTACTGGATTACTTTGCTGGGCAAGCCTTGAGCACGGTACTATCCGACCGACTACGAACCGCAACACTGCAAGGGGTGAGCGTCGAGGATATTGCGAAACGTTCCTACGATATTGCCCGAGCTATGCTCAAAGAGCGCGATCAAGTTCTATAGCAATCCAAAGAAGGGCTCAAGCAGTCCAAAGAGGAGCCAATGAGATTTCAACCACGACCAGTAAGTATAACACGGGATACTGCGCGAGAGCGAGAGGATAAATACCCAGACTTAACGCGTACCCCCGAGGATGACGCCGAAGAACGCGAGGCAGTATGTCGCAATTTAAGACAATCTGGCGATTATGATGAACCATACTCCCCAATATAAGTAAAGACGCCGTAAGCAATCCAAAGAAGGCCCCGAGCAATCCAAAGAAGGGGCCAGCAATCCAAAGAAGAGGCAATCCAAAGATGAATAATATTAGTATTGTGGGCCGACTGACGAAGGACCCAGAGGTCAGGACCACGAATAGCGGGAAAACTACCTGCTCATTTACCCTTGCGGTGAACCGGAGAGGTAAGCGTCAGGAGGGAACACCGACCGCCGACTTTTTCCGGGTCACGTGCTGGGAACAGACCGCCCGATACGTCGGCGACTACTTGCGAAAGGGGAAACTAGCAAGCGCCACCGGACGCATGGAGGAGCGCAAATGGACAGGACAAGACGGTCAAGAGGTTCGCATATGGGAATTGATAGCCGATAGCGTAAACGGCTTGGAGAGACGGGACGACGACGGGGCCACCGCTAACACAGGCACCGGTAACCGTTCCACGTCCTCATGCGCCACAGCGACCGCAACCGACGAGTATGACCCGTTCGCCGACGAGTAGAACCGGACGCACAAAAAGGCCCATGCTTAGAGTTCTAAGCATGGGCATTACTTATTGACCTTGACGGTAATCAGAGCATGGGAGACGGTCCACAACAGCCGCAAGTAGCCGGTTGACCGTCACGAGCGCAAGGAACGCAAGGAGCGCCAACCATAAGGCATGAGTGACCGTTCGCCACGTCACCACCACCTCAAACAGTCTCGCATGATGCGTAGAGACTTCTTACGACTCACCAACGTCCAAGACGCGATATTAACCGCGTGACGTAGCACCGCCGTATTCTCCCCATTAGCGACCGCCAAGAGATACCGCGACCTTGCGAGTACATACGCTTTACAAGCCTCATCAACTCGACTTTCAAGAACCCGAACCCGCCAACTAAATGGGGGTATACGTTCCAATACTGAACTTCTTATTTTCACTTATTCACCTTAACCTAGTCCGCACCAGAGACTAGGTACCTAAAAATCCCCTCAGTCAAAACCGAGGGGAGAGACGACCGAATGTTAGCTACTCTTAACTAGCTGGGACGCCGATTTCAAGGGCATAGCGTAGCGCGCCCCGGATGCCTTATATAGTTGCTCGCACGTCATACCGCTAGATGCGGTGGAGGTGAACCACTGATTAGACGTAGGCCCGGCGAACATCCATTCCCCGGGCACTGGCACCAGCGGTGATGTCTCCGACACTAGGATATAGCCAACCTCCAGGGGAGGTAACGAACCGGCATCCTTCCAACGTGATGCCCCCAGGTTATCAGACGCTTTATCCTCCAGATAGCGGTTAATGGTTGTACCCGTCGCAGACGGGCCATCCCAGTCCCAGTAAGAATCAACGAATAACCCTGTCAATGGGTCGTAGTCTATTAGATATTCCTCAGCCGCCAGTTCACATGCGCGCTCTAGAGTCATTTCGCCGGACTCGACACGCAACCATTCAGCAGTCGTTAGTATGTCCTCAGCACGGTAATGCTTACTTACCCGCCTCATGCTAGTGCATGATCGGTCATCACGCGGCCTATTGGACGATAACGAATGACTCCACCCGTAATTAAACGCGTCGTATTCCTGCCCGTCGGCATAACCGTATGCCGAGAACCAGCACCCCGTTAAGTCGCACTTGTAACCGTCATCCTCATTGACATGAGAGATGCGCCCGTCGTGGGAGAGGATAGCGAACTTAGAGCCACGCATCACACCCATACGTTCTAACCGTTCGATAGTCTCAGGATCGTGGACCGCATCAGCACGAATACCGCGCAAGTGAACCCGACAAAACTCGCGAGTATCGGATACCTCAGTAGAGCCATAACCGTTCAGAATCCCGTTATGTGATAAGACCACCTCATCAGATAATTGCACCGGATGCGTGTTAGCCTCATTGACCGTCCCATGAGTCGCAAAGCGAGTATGAAACGTCCAAGCGAAACCGGCTTCATGCAAGGAGGTAATCAGCTTATGTACCGTTTCAGCGTTAGCGCGAACCCACCTTTTAACGTGCACGCGACCGTCAGCCCACGCTACGCCCACGCCATGAGGATTAGCCGCAATAGCTGACTTAATAGTCTCCAGAGATACGCAAGGCTTACCAGCGACTTCAATAGGTTTGGACGAAATAATTAAACACATATTAGGCAACAACTCCACTTTTCTGAATCTTTTCAAGGCGATCATTACGAATAGGAAGCGAGGTATCTACCCCGCACTCCAAGGCATACTTGAAGAGGTTAGGATAATCCCGCTTCCGACGCTCCCAGCAGAAGCGCCAAAACGCCGGTAAGTCACATACGCCCCCGTCAGCCGTTTGGCTCACCGAGCAATCACGAGTGTAGGAGGCTACAGCATGAACAAATTCGATAGCACCCACAAGGTTAATAGCTTTGGTAGAGGACCGAAACATACGAACCTCAGCGCGACCATTTGAACCTAGCTGAACTAGATCATAATGCCTCGACGTGGATGACAGTACCTCCCGTATCATGTCATGTCCGCGTGACCGGTCAAATCTGCTATGTCGCTTGAACCTTTGAATGCGCCCAGTGAATCCACCATCTACTGGCTGACACCAATGGTTGCGCGCCCGCCGTGCGATCAATTCACACACGTCTTGGTTGACATTCAGAAATGCCTCAAATTTGCCAAGATGCAATATGGACCACTCATGAGTGCATATTGATACGTGCAACCCGTATTCATTGTTAGGAATCTTGGCATCATGATCGCGCAACACCCCCGCCAGTTCAACCGCTAACCGCTTAGCATCCTCCAGATAGGTAGGCGGAGTAACCGATTCAATGCCGCAGTCACCGTCCAATGAACCGTCACGCTCAGCCAGACAGGATTCTTCAAATTCTGATTCAATACGGCAAACAGCCGACGCCAGCGCCCCTCGATCCTCACAGTACGTTTCGACTTCTATACCTATCTCGTACGGCTGAATCGTTCTATGCCGCCACGGACGCTCAACTGAATGGTAGTCCGGGATAGCGTTATCGCTATCATCTTCACAGTCCTCATCATATTCGTCGCACACTTCCGAGAATGACCATCCGGTATGTGGCCCCCAATTCACGTCATAAGTGCCCGAATAATACGACCGCACAGCATGAAATTGTTCCGGACTAGGCGAAAAAGGTAGCCAGACGTACTCGTCGTCTACGTAGATATCAATAGCACCATCAGTCCAGAGGTAGCACCGCAACATAGGACATTCTACGATATTGGCACTCGCGTCCATGAACTCACGGAACCACCTAGCCCGAGACGAATATCGCTGATTACCCCATAGCGCCATAATCAACCGTTCCGCACGATTACGGTTACGATAGACACGCATATTTGACACGTTACGAGTTAGACGCCTTCGGTTTTGACGACGGCGCATATTCTGCCCGGTGCAGTCAATGCAAGGACAAATATCCTCTTGGGCTATCGAACTCCCTATAGCCCTACGTATTTGCTCAGCAAAGTATGCGGAAATCAGATGCAACTCCCGATTAGTCTCTTCGTCTGTCATCCCGCCGCAGAATTGACGTACCCCAGACTTGAACACTTCCCAACCTTCGAGCGTCGCCACAAAAGGCAACGGTTCCAGATACTCACATGCTCGTAATGTACCGGTATCAGCGAAAAAATGTAGAACCCCCGATATCCCGGTATGTTCCACCCCTAGACTCGCATCACAATAAGATGCGAATGCAGGAGCCATTGCACAGCCTCTTAGCCACTCAACTAGAGCTTCACCAGAGTAGTACCTGTCAGCAGGCACTAATAAGTCGCCTTCACACTGGACGTATAATACATTCGCAAATATTAGTTCGCGGTCTCTTAATTCAGACATTTTTGTTTCCCTTGCGCTAACGTCTCCGAGGGTTCGCGCCTTTCCCCGGACAAACCACGACGAATAGTTAAACCCTATCTACTCCCGATGCCTTGCGGAAGATAGCTTCATTGAATCTTGCGTTATCGGCCTTGAATTGAATGCAAAGTACGTCCACGAGTACGAGCATGGCCGACGCATGCGAAGGAGAGAGGCGAGCTATAGAGCCTATTGCCTGAGCGATCAAAACGTAATGCTTGCGGCTCATTCCCCATCCTCCCCGACAGATGTAACCAAGAGCACAAGCCCCGCGCCAATGGCGAGGCCCAGCACCACACACAACAGTAAAGTAACCATCATGGATAGCATATCATATACAGTGGTAGAGTGTCAACTACCTATTTTGACCGGTCCCTACCTATCGGATGCCGCCGAGCTTGCGCCATCGCCTCAATTCTCACTTGCATCGTGCTCGATTCACCCCAAAGTACAGTCTCCGCCGAGCCGAATGAAGGCGAAAGCAAGCGCAAAGTATCAGCTACCCCTACACATTTTCACCCGTTCACATATGAAGCACCCCGGGGGGAGGGTAACAGTGGAGCGATTTTGGGGAGGGGCCTATAGGTCATTCAATGAAAAACCAAACCAATTTCCAATTTCAGTTCCAAACACCGATCCAGATTTAGAAAAGCAATAGATTTACAAATTAGTTACCTAGTATTATTACGAGGTTATCACTCCAGCCTAACCGATGGTAGCGAAGGGAAGTCAATCGTGATTCATTTTAGGAGACAAGAACAATAAGAGTAATTCGTTACTCTCTTTCAGACTGGTTCTTTCCCTGTGTCTTTCCAAATTTCGTTGTCTGCGGCGTCTCGCTCTTGCTATCAGGGGAGCGTGGAACCGATCTAGCGTACCCGATCTGTCAAGTTTTTTTCTTCGTTTTCTTCAAGATTCGTGTTCTCATGTTGCATAATCATGTATGGAAAAGGAAATAGAGAATTTAATCGCAAAAATGAAGTTTCTTCACGGGATTACGCAGAAACAGAAACCTGCCGACGATCTTATGTTTGGAATTTCTATGGGGCAGGCGCATATCTGCGATATGGTCCGGGAAGACTTGGAAAGGATATTGAAAAATGGAAGAGAAAATTCAGAATTACATTAAGAAGTTGTCCGATTTGTATTTCGATGTTTGCGCGGAGTCATTGGCAACCCATAGGAAATGGAACATAGAAGAGGGGCCGGTTCCTATCCCACAGTACGTAAGGGATGCGGCGGCGATTCGTGCAACCATACTTGGGGAAATCATTGCATATCTACAAGCGGAGTATGCAGAATGAAGCCGTGGGCAGAAAAGTTATCCTACGTGTCTCTTATTTCGTCGGCGCTACTCATGTGGCTTGGAATATATCTCAAGAACAAGGTTGGAGGCGGTTTCTTTATCGTCGGTTGCGTCGATATTGTGTCGTGCTACATGATTGTAGGGTTATGGGGACTGGCGGTACAAAATGAACCCTAGTTTAGACTTAGAAAGGTTGCACCCACCAGGGTCCAAGTTGCCACAAGAGTTCTTGGGGCGCATGGACGTTGTCCTAGAGTTAATATCACGTGGTATGCCTATCGGCCATGCGTGTGCGTCCGCAGGGGTGCGCCGAAAAGACTTCGATTATGTGCGCAAGCACCACGAGGAATTGTCGGACAAGATCGCAAAGGCTCAGACAGAAGCAGTTGAAATGTACCTCGACCGCATTGCGTCGGCGGGGGTCAAACAGGTCAAGAAGAAAACCGTCGTCAGCGGAAAAGGGACGATGGAAATTGAGGAGGAAGTGCTAGGCGACTGGAGAGCGTCTACATGGCTACTTGAAAGATTTGACCGGGAGAATTTTGGTCCGGTGGCCGGGGGTGTCACTGTCAATGTAGAAGTTTCATCAATGATTCAGGAGACAATCAAGGCAATCCAGGGTCAGGATGCTAAAATGGAAATACAAGATGCGGAATTCACCGAAATCACAACAGAACAAGCTGGCGGCACCACTGGCACAGACTAATTCATTTCAAGTGCCGGTTACCAGTAAAGAAACTCCACAGGGCGTCAAGGCTCGACTTGCGGAAATGGCACAGTCGTTTGCAAATTACCTCGGAGGAGGTGCCGCAATCGACCCAAGGCAGTTTGGTCGTACTGGCGAAGCGCGATTTACTTCTCCGTCGCAGGGCGCAGTCAAGATGCCTTACGGCCCGAATGCGGCCCTTGCGATTCGATACGACGAAGTTGACTATGACACGTATGATAAGGTCCGCTTTTATCCTGTTCTGCGCGATTGCGTTAATGTTGTAGTGTCTGCTGTTAGTCGCGCTGGATGCCATTTTGTCTCGCCTAACGACCAAGCGGTCCAGTTGGCGGCAGTATTGGTTCGGCCCCACATACGAGGGCTAACCGAAAACCTGACACGGGGAGCATTGCAATTTGGGAATCAAGTCGCAGAAAAAGTCGAAGAGTACAAGTACAATGTCCGGACCTCCACGTCACAGTCGGACTCGGGGATTGAAGAATACATTTTCCCCTACGCAGTTGGATTTAAGAAATTTGTATACTTCGATCCCAGCGACACAATTTTGTGTGTTGACCCATTCACAGGAGATTTTGGAGGCATTAAACAGTACGTTCCAGCGATGGCAGGACGAATTGACATTCCAGCTTCAAAGCTTGTTCACTACGTCAACGACCGTGAATTCGACTCCTTGTACGGATTTGCCCAAACAAAGTCTTCAATTCCATTTGTACGCCTAGCGGAGCGTCTGTACGACGACATGGCTAAGTGGGCTGACCTTTATGGTGCGCCATACAAAATAGGTAAATTCCGTCCAGGATTTACTGCTACGGGCCAAGTGGACGCCAATGGCATTCCGCAGAGGGTCGATAACAAAGACATCATGATGGGTATTCTTGACGGGCTCAACTCCGGAGCATCTGTCGCGTACGCATCTGAGTTTGACCCGCAGACAAGCAAGGAATATTGGGGTATCGACCTCCTGGAAGTGAAGGGTGACGGTGCCCAGCATTACGTGGAGATGATTAAGCATATAAACGACATGATTCGTACGTCGTTCGGTATCCCGGGATATGCAACCAGCGAATCTCCAGACCGAGGAACCTACACGCTAGGAAAGTCCATGATCGACTTGTTCTTGCGTCAGGTCAATGCTCGTCTCGACGGGCTCAAGCAAGTTATCGACCAGCAAATTCTGGCCCCTTGGAATCGCTTGAACTTTGGAGACGGTGCTCCTCCTATCGTTATTGAATTTGAGCCACCTGACGTGGACCCAAGCCTCATGCTTATGACGGCAATTATTCAGTCAGCGGCATCCGGTAAACCACTTATGGACGGCAACGGTAACCAGATTGGAATTGACTGGGCCTATATCCTTCAAAGTGTAGGTATCCCGTACATGATTCAAAAGGCTGGAAGTCTTGGTGTTATCTCACCGGAATCGGTAGACCCGACGAACCAGCAGGAAATTTCAGGGGAACCGGCAGGTGCGGCTCCCCCTTGAGGGTAAATGGAAAATCTAACGTTTGAAGAAGCTGTCCCCCACGTTATAGGACAAGTGGGTGATATTTTGAAGTCAAAACCCATGCAAATCTCGCTCTGGAGAGTCAGCGAAGGTACATTGATTGTATGGTTTGACCCAGAGCAAGGAAGGTTCTTGCACCGGGGAGTACCAGACGGGGAGTAAAAATGGAAAATAAACAAGAAGTAGTCCTATCCGAGTGGGACGCATCTGAATTCAAGTGCAAGGCGTGTCGCCAGCCAATGAGCAGGCACCCTGGGCACGAAACACTTTGCAAACAAAATCAGCAAATGGTGGGCGCATTATTGAAAATCCTATCCATCTTGCGAGATTCGACACAGGCGCGTCGGCTATCTGACGCACGATTGATTCAGAAAGTAGCAAGCGATACGCTTGTAGGGAAGTGGCATGGATAATACAGAAAGATTTGGAACAGTTCTTAGTGCAGTGGTCGATATTGTTAAGCGCAATCGTGCCGCAAACGGAAAAGGACCAATGATGGACGGAGACACTGAAATCGCTATTCTTCATGACGCGATTGTAGTTTTTTCAATGGAGCAGACCGGACTTGACCAGTTTAGGTTGTCCGTAAGCGTTACTGATAGGCTAGTAAGTGATTGCAAGCACCTGGCGTTTGGGTTTGGTGACAACTAATGCAAGTCCAATTCCAGTATATAGAAGACGATAAGGGAAGACTTGCGGTTCTTCCTACCGGAGAGCGCCTAGAGCGCAGTGTGGCATTTGCCAAGAAGTCCGGACTTGACACCGACGCGTACGTCAAAAATCAGGAGGATTTGCTCAAGGCGGCACGTGACAGCGGCTCCCTAAAAGAGCTAGTAGTCGATATTAAACCGTACACCTACGGCCAAAAAATCGAAGCGGCGCGGGTGTCTACAACTGTGTCACAGGGAGAGTTCAGGCTCGACCAATCACGGATGAACTTGGAGCTAATCATGGCCTCAACGGGTATGGATCGAGCGACGGTAGAAAATTTATCACCGCTCATGGCGCAAGCAATTTTTGAAGAAGTTCAGTTTGCGTCGGAACCTGACCCAGATAGGCTACTTTTTTTGTTAGAGTCGCCTACCGCTGGGGAAGTAAAGGGGCACAAAAAGACGAAATAGTTCAAGCCGAGGTCGCATTATTCGATGCGTACCTCGGAAAACTATGGGAGCCAAATATCATGACAATGCCGTATGCAGTTGCCGCCTACTTCATGGCTATGAACCGTGAGTACCGGGCCGCACAATTAAACTCAGCCCCCGCAAGAGGCAACGATGAATAAGCGTTGGTTCGTGCGTGTCGTCTGGGCATCGGGCGAATCTGTCATCTTTTCCAAGGATGGAAAACGGATGCTATTCAAAAGCAAGACAAAGGCCGACGATCTTGTTGGGTTGCTCAAGACAATTTATCCTGACTCCCAATATCGTTCCATTACTTGCGAGGAATGGTTACTGTAATGGCAGATTCAGCAATGGTCGCGCAAGCAATCGCGGATGCCATTTCAGACCAAAAGAGCTACATTAATGCCCTTTTACTGGAAGCTGGCCCCTATGAGTTGCAATTTGTGTTGCCTTATTGGAAGGCGGCTCCTGACGGTAACAGTTATCCGCTCATCATGATTCAGCATATTTCCGAGGATTACGACTGGTATTCGATGCCAAATAACTATTTGACTCAATTCCAATTCGATATTTACGGAATGATTCGCGGCACAGAACCCGAAGTGCTGGCAAGGTCGGTGGAAAAGCTGGCCGCTGGCATCAAAGATGTCCTACTTCAACGGAGCATGTCATTAAATATGTCAGACGGCGAAGTAGTCGTTTACGTTAACGCCAACGGTCGAGCATATTGTCCAGTTCAGGATACGAGATACATCGAAGTATTGTCAAATCAAGGAATGTTATCTCGCGGGTTCCGAATGCGGTTCAAATGCTCCGTTATTACTCAAGCACAGGATGAATTAGCTTATGTCAACAGTCAAATCAAACCAAACGAAATCTAAAGAACCCGAAACTGAGGGTGTCTTATCTCCAGTGGAGGTTCCAGAGGGTCACATTACGACTCATTTGCACCTTTCAGAATACGCTCTGATCCTCTTAATGCGAAGGCTCAAGCAAGGCTATTTGAGCATGATAACCATCAAAAATGGCTTACCGATGACGGTAGAAAAGATTGAGCAGAGGACTCAACTCGACAATCCAGACAACATTTCACGCATGTTTGAGATTGAAGGTGGATTTTTCCCTCTTGGAAGAGGGTAAAGTATTCGAGGTAGGAAAATTATGAAGACAATTACAACTTTTCTCGCAATGTCCGCAATCGTCGCTGGTGCAAGTGCTCAGTCGTTTACTGTAACCATTCCCAAGGATGCTCCAGTTCGACCGGCAATCTACATGGATTTCAAGACTCACCAGTGCGGCCCGATTTTGATGACACGCATCGACCAACTCAAGAAATTTGGCCTCGACTTGTCAGCAATCGTAGGCACCACTAGCGACAATCCTCGATTTTCAAACTTTACGGGCATGACAGGATTTTCATTGACCGGCTCATGGACGCTCCCACAGACTCCTTATATTGGAACGTTGGGTACGGCAGTAACAATGAATACCGGAAAACAACTAAGCACAGGCATTGTTGCCACGCTCGGCGTTAAATTCTAAGACCACTTTGAATCCCCACCTATTTTTAGGTGGGGATTTTGTGTTTTATGAGTCTTGTTTTGAAGATAGTGTATAATTTTAGTTGGTAGTGGCCTTAATACGCAGAACACCAAACCACGATCATGAGTGCATAGCCAGAAATCAATATATTTTCTATCAAATATCCCCGTCAAGGATAAGGATGGGTTATTTCGCATTCAAGTCCTTAAAACGGGCGATTGGAAGTATTCCGAGGACGAAGACGGTAACGAAGACACTCTGATCGTTACATCAGCGTTGCTCCAGGAACTGAAATCCAACTTCGAGTCGCAGGTTTATTACCCTGTGCCTATCGACGGGCCCGTACAGCGCACACCAGAGGAGACTCCGGGTAAGGCGCATTCTAACAGTGACCGACATGATTGCGGGTTTATCCGTGCGCTGGAGCTATCTGACGACCAGCAGGGCTTGTATGCCTACATAGAGATAACGTCGCCAGACATTACCAAGATGGTTGATGAAGGCAGTCTTGCTTTTTGCTCGTCAGAACTATTTTTTAACTGGGAGAACCCAGCTACCCGTAAGCCTGAAAACGTGCTTTCCGGGCTCGGGCTCACTAATCGTCCATTCATCAAGGGTATGGAACCTGCGATGCGCGTCCTAAACTTGTCGGAATTCTCGGTCGCAACCGAGAGAGGTAACCAATCAATGCCAAATGAAATTGAAACCCTGAAAGCCGCACTTGCTAAGGCCGAAAAGGAAGCCGCTAAAGTGGTTACCTTGTCGGAAGAGGCAAATAAGGCGAAACAGGCAAATATCTCGCTTGCCGAGAAAATTAAGCAGTACGAACTGCGCGAAATTCAGACTAAACGAGCCGTAGAGCTTGACAAGTTTGGTGGAGTGTTGTCAAACGCGATGGAAAAGCGAGGAGCTTTGACTCCTCAAGCCGCCTTGCAGTTTGCCAAGCTTGCCGAAACTATCATCAATAGCGGTATGCGAGTGGTCGAACTAGCCGAAGAAGCTGAAGGCGACACCGGATCAATTTATCGTCAGGGAACCGGCGGTATTCGAAAGTGCGATCTAATCGACATGCTTACGGAGACGATTAACTCGCTTCCGGGTGATGTCGTTCACGTTCAGCCAACCGGTAAGGCTTATAGCGACGAGGATGCAGACCTTGACGAAGACGGCCAGATGGAGATGGGTGATGCAGATGGAGACAAGGAAAAGCCAACTCCATTTGACGGCGCACACAAGTCCAAAAGTCTTTCGGAGCGATTCCAGCCTGTCCAGGCCCGGGACCGTAAACCAAAGAACGCAGAGTTCTTCTTAAGTGAAGCCAAGAAACTTGCCCAGGCAAGTAAAGTCGGCCAAGATGTCGCATTGCGCGAAGTCTTGAAGAAGCACGGTATCAGAAACATGTCGGAGGTGCCTAACTAATGGCCTTTACACAACAGGTTTGGGAACAGCCAATTAAAGACGCTATCGTAGGAGGTATCTACTACGACAATCTTAACAGTGGTCAGCCCCTTGCCGCATTCTCTTCGGTAAGCCTTGGCAATGCAACGGACGTAACAAATGCGATTGCGGCTGGTATTCAGGGAGCCGCACTTGGCAACCTGTACGTTCCCACTCCAGTATCCGCAGGTCTTCCGACTCGCCGAATCGTTGGTATCGCAATGGGTTCCACTTATAGCGGGAAGTCGATCTCGGTTGTGACGAAGGGTATTTTCCCTGCGATCTGCAATGCGGCGGTAACGGCTGATACGCGAGTGTTCCACGTAGCCAACGTGAGCCGAACAAACGCTCAGACTCCGCTGACAAACTTGCCTCGTATCCTCTTGGGCGTCATGTCACTCCCGAGCGGTACACCGACCCTTACGTACAACGTGGGATTGGTAGACGACACGGCAGTTGTTCCGCAGTCAACTGGCACTAACGTATTGTATTTCCCATTGGGTTATGCACTTACCACGACATCGGCACAGTACGATTTGGTTCCGGTCGAACTCCAGACGGCACCGTTCTACGCATAAGGAGATATTGAAGAAACATGCCTAATTCAGTCGCATCAGGTTACAATAAACTCCTGAGCAATATGTCGGTTCTGTATAAGAACCACCGGTTTATCGCCGACGAGGTTTGGAAGCCACTTAAAGTTAAGATGGCGACCGGTAACTACCTCAGATTCGATAAGACGCTGTACGACTACACGAATACCTACCGAGGTGTTCGTCAAGAGTCGGTAAGCGCGGACTTCGGTTGGACGAACGACGTATACGCTTTGGACCGACACGCATTCTCTACGTTCGTTTATGACGACGAACAGAATGAAGTTGATGACGAAGTTGATCTTTCGGTCGTCGCCGTCCAGTTCGTAAAAGAGAAGCTTCTTCTTGAGCAAGAGATCATTTCGTTTGGTTCAGCTAGTCCACTCAATACGGCTAGTCAGAACTCCGGTAGCACGACTCTAGACTTGTCTACAGCCGCAACTGCCGACTGGAAGACTCCTCTTGCTGTTGCGGTACGAGCCATTGAACTTGCCGCTGGTGTCAGCCCCAACATGCTCGTCATGCACCCTGACACGATGCGCGCAATCGTCTTGACGACCCAGTATCAGGAAAGCGTCAAGTACGTTGTTCCAACGGTCGAGATTGGCGGTTTGATGCTTCCCCAGAACTTGCTCGGCATCCAAGTCAAGTACGTTCAGGCAATCGCTAACACCAATAACGACGGTCAAGCGACCTCTAACACTCGTATCATGCCAGATAATATCTGGGTCGGATACGTCGCTCCTCAGCCAATGCAAAAGTATGTTCTGACATACGGCGCTCGGTTCTGGAACGAGGACAATGTTGTGGTCGAGCGCAAGTTGGACCCAATGTCCAACAAGTACATCGACAACTACAACTGGGTCAATAAGGTTATCGCCTCGGAATGCGGTTACCTTATCACCTGCACACTCCCCGCAGGGCTCTAGTGGCCGGTAAATACCCCCTGAACGCAATTCAGGGGGTATTCTTGTATTAAGATGCCATACGCGAATCAGAACACGGTTAAGACTTTGTGTCAGAACCAGATTACCAACGCAGGTGATCTATTTACGGTCGCGTCTTCTATTTGCGACAGCCAGATCGACGGCGACCTCGCCAACTATTTTTTCTGGCCGTACAACCCAGAAAACGTACAAATTAACAACCCTCCACCAGCGTACGTGCTGACCATGGCAAATCTTTTGACGGCCTCAATCATTGAGAGCATGTCATACGCGCAGGTTCAAGGGTTCGCGGACGTGTCACTAGACTCGCACGGTGGAGGTGGAGCAACCACGTACGCCAGGTACATCGACGGAACCTACAAGCGCATGATGCGAAACCTGATTAAAGGGTTCACGTCGGTACCAGAGTTAGTGCGATATAGTTCGATTGGCTCCAAGCAGGCCGATAGAAAGTTTAGATTGCAAGTTGGATTGGCATCTGATTCGCTTACTGGCGATCAAGGATGCACCCCTGCATCCAATGAATTCAACCCAGATTACGATGTCTTGCCAGGAACTTAGTGAAATATGTCAGTCATTACAGCAACCACCTTAAATTCAATCCTCGATAACTGCGTCGGGTATTACCTTGAGATTCTTGGCACCAGTGGTTCCGGGTTTGGTTACGGACCACGCAATGCTGGATGGGGAGCCGCAAACAAGGCCGCTCTAATTTCCACTGCCATTACAGGTAGTGGGGATTTATCCCTGCAAGCGCAACTTGCAAACTCGGGCGTAACACTTGTGCAGATTACCGACGGTGTTACCCAGGCCGGTCGAAATCTATCCCAGCTTTTGTTCGCTATTCAAAACAATATCATCCAGGCACAAGTGAGTCAAACTGTGCGAAACTTGGACACATATCTTACCTATCTGAACACCGCAAATCCGATAAACTATTGGGCGAGCTTACAACACCCTTCATGGCTTGCGCTCGGTGCTTCATGGTTTGCTGGTGTTAATCCTTCACCGTGGAATATCTATGCCGATGCCCCGGGGTCTGGACCTGGAGCCGCATATACGAATTACTTACGACAGTTAATTGTGGGCACTGGGCAGACAGCAGGTGTGACGATTGACTCCACGTTATACGCTGGAGGGTTCCCAGCATTAACAGTATCGGGGTTGACGGGTACCGGAACGGTAACAGTTACCGGAACGGCACGTGACCCAGCTAATTATTCGTCAGTATTGACGGGTAAGACATGGACGGCTAACGTCACCACTAATGGCACGATTGCTTTGACCCCTGGAGGTGCCGCACCAGCCCCAACAGGAAGTCTTATTTTGGCAGTCAGCGGCATCGTGGCGGCAGGTGGGATTAGCGCAGGTACGATTACAGCCATTTCCCAAGCCCCAGCCGGTAGACCAGTGGAGCCTTAATGACTCTTGAGGTGCAGTTCGATTGTACGGGATGGTCGGAAATGATTTCGACCATGATGTCCAACTGCACCATTGAAAACCTTCTAAAAGACGCCGGTGAAATTCTTAACGAAGATATTGCCAGCCAATTCTGGGAACAAGGTGATCCTGTATGGTTACCTCTATCTCCGAGGAGAATGGAAGAGAGGCATCGCAACGGCGAAAGTGACCCGGCAATCCTTATTGAAAGCGGGGCGCTTTTGCGGTCATGGTCCGAACCCGGCGGCGATCACATTGAAATTATTGGGTCCGATAGCATTACAGTGGGTTCAACACTGTTTTATGCAGAACTTCAACAATATGGTGGCGCGAATGCGGAGCAATCCCACGTTCCTCCTCGACCTGTTCGGTTACGAGAAGAGGCAATTTCACAGGTAGCGGAACAAATTATAGTACACTTAACTGGAGAATAAAACATGGCAAGCATCCCTATTGCACAAGGACGTAACGGGTTTATCACTCATAGTGATGGGACCAATACGTCTACTATACCTGTCAAGTCGTGGAGCTTGACTCAACCACGAAACTTGGTGATTCCTGTCCCCGTTAGTAATAGCTGGGCGACTAACTTTGCTGAGGGTCTTCGGTCTTCACGGCTCGTCGTTAATTATGACGTGCGCATCAGTACAACCGAAATTATGAGTACGACATTCTGGGCATGGTGGTTCACACGAATCGCATGGTCTGGTGGGTTTGATGACACTCAAGCCCTGACGCTTACATGTAACAACTCACAAGACACATACGTCCTGTCGAACGCCAAAGCTGAATCATTTACGCTTGCCATCAAGCCAGGGATGCAAGTTGGATTGCAGGCCGTATACGCATGTCCGACGGTACCGACAAAGACCAATGCAGTTCAGACTGGTTATTCTCCGTTCGACTCGACACGACCACTCATGTTCCAGGACACGACCTTTACAGGCATTACTGGCGACATTTATGGCGTTGAGATTGGATACAGTAACAACCACCTGCCTCGCGCACCGCTCAACGGTACCAATACGATGACGGCGTGGGATGCTGGTCCAATTACCTGCAACGCAAAGTTCGACTTTGCGGCCAGGTTGACAACTAATGTTCCATTTGCGGACTCGGCGGCGATCACGATTAGCTTCTTAACTGGTACCAGGATTCTGACACTTACAAGTATTGTTCCCAATACCACGGAAGACCAAACAGTTGACCTTGGGCAAGTGTTTACACCGTGGCCGTGTACGGTTCTCGGTTCAACGGCTCACCCGCCTCTCTATCTATCCACGTAAGGAGTATGTAATTGCCTGAAGGTATTGAGTCAACAGCTAGTCTAAAGTTAATGCTTGAGGGTATTCAGGAAGTCCTGAGTGCCCTCAAGGAGCTTGAAGATCAACTAGATCGTATCAAGCAAAAGGGAGGGTCCATCAATTTAGGTGGCGGCCCGAGCAATTCTGCGATTAGTGCATCTGCATCAGGCAATATGGGTAAGGCATCAACCTCACCCTCTAGCGCCACGTCCCTATTTAATCCACCATCAGCGGTCGGGGGAACGGCGGCGGCTCCCATCTCTTCGGATGGAATTCTCACTACGGCAGACATGGCGTCATTCCTTGGCGCACCACCTGCTATCGCGTCAGCCACTATAGGTGCGCCAGTTGTGGCAGATACGGGCTCTGTAGGTCATCCAGGCACCAATGTATACGCCGGGAAGATGATTACGATTTATCCTGGCGGCGCTCAATGGTCAGGAGACATTGTTCGGTACGGAAACAATGACATCGTGCGCTACGGAGGTGGCTTATCCACCGGTAACGCTAGTATTCCGTTCAGTAATGGGTTCACGCAAGAATTCATGAATAACGCCATTGTTCGGTACGGTGGCGGGGCTCAGATGTATGGCGGGGCAGGTGGAGGGGCAGGTGTTCCATCTATGTCATGGAATCCCGGACCGGGCGGCGGCGGGGGTTCGATTGTTCCTTACGGAATGGGTCCGAACTATGGCAACGTGTCATCAGGCTGGGAACCAGGGGAGCAGGGTATTGTTCGAGCCGGTAGTGGACTCCAGGGGGCATATAGTGCTGGCCGACAATACCGACGTTCCGATTTTTGGGATACCAGTATTCCAGGGGTCCAGGATGCTGACTGGTGGGATATTCAAAAACCAGAAAAGAAAAAACCAGGCGACGGGAAAGACGCGTTCCGTTCGCGCATTGGTCTTTATATGGCTATTCGTACCGGCGTACAGGCTCTTGAAGACCAGGCCGCGATTGAGTCACAAACGATTGCCGGTGGCCGACCATGGAGCAATGAAAGTATGCTCCCGTCCGAAATTGAACTCGGAGCCATTGGCATCGGAGCAATCGCGGGTGCAGGATTTGGTCAACCTGAAATCGGCGCCGCTATTGGTGCCATTACAGGAAAAATATCCAGCACAGCATTACACCCGTACATTGAGCGCGATATTGCCCAGAAATTCCTCCAAAAGCAATATACCGCCATGAATGGTGGCGTTGTACCCATCCTGCCTAATAACCAGATTGATTTTGCGCAAGCCATGATTAACCGTGGCACACCGATTCCTACTGAATGGGAAAGCAACTTACAGTCAATGGTTATCCCGCAAACTACAGGCCAAGCGGCTATAGGCTTAGGGGCTAAGTTTGGCACCGCGATAGGTGGAGCGGTAATCGGTGGCACTGCTGGGGCTATTCCTGGAGCAATGGTTGGAGGAACAGTCGGTGCTGGTATCGGAATATCCATTGGTGCTATTGGTGGAGCCATTGCGGGGTGGCAAGCCGCCGACGCTATTTGGACAAGTAACGCCCTCAAGAACCGGCGCGAAGGAATCTTCCGCGAAGACGCCAGCAAGGAGCAAATAGGCAACTTCGCAGGTATGGCTATGAGTCCATTTGTTGAGCGACAGATCGGAGCATACTACAACAATAAACTCTCCAGAAGTTATGCGGATCAAGTGATTATGACGGGTGGGGCAGATAATCCACAAGCCGCTATCTCTGCGCTGGCTGGTATGGAGCAACACGATTTTATTACTACTGCACTTGGGCGATGGTTGCCGCAACTGCGACATGAACAAGACCAGGCGCGGTATTCGTCAGATATTGCTAATTCTAAACTGCCTTACGACATTGCACTAGCAAAGACTAAAAGTGCGGCAGATGTTCGTGCGGCATACACAGGGCAAGACGCTTTAGAATATTACAACAGTCAGCGAGAACTTGCAAGTACGTACATGCCGGGTTCACTGGGTCGAGCACGTGCGGAAGGGGCTATGAAGCAGTTCGTGTTGCAGGGCCGCATGGATATTTTCCAGGCTGAGTCTGGAGAAACATCTGCGTACATGGAACTTGGGCAATCCGAATACCTTGGGGCCGCTCAATTTGCGGCGGCTAGTGGGTCGGTTGCAAACTCGGGTGTGTACGGAATGGCTCAAGCCAAAGCCGCACGAGAAAAGGCCACGTTTGCACGGTCGCTTGCGGATAATAAGCGTAACCCATTAAGTGACGAGCAACGGATGCGACTACGAGCGTCAGCAAACGATTTAGATGCCGAGGCAAACGTATCACAATATGACGCCATTGTCAGCAACGTCAAAGGCGAATACGCTATCGCGATGACGGGTGTTGCAGAGCGATCTGTGGCTCCGACCACGGCGTTAATGTATGGGTACGGTGGACGCACCGCAGGTGCCGCTTACGCAGACATTGCCAGAGGCGGACGTGAAAGCGTGGCGGCGGCTCAACGGATGGTGGATGCGTTCAGCAATGAGCCAAACTCCAGAGCATCTATTGAGGCGCGAAATACCCTCGTTAGCGCACGACTTCAATCTGCACGGATGGAAATTGACCGCGCCAATGTCCCGATGGGTGGATATGAGTCCGCAAAGTTATACGGATTACGCGCAGAGGAGTCAGCACTTAAATCAGGTTTAATTCCTGGCGCTCCTGGGATGATTCGGAACAATCTACAGCAACAGATGGGAACGATTCGGTCCCATATTAGCGACATTGACGCCGAATATGCAGAACTCGCCAAAGAACACAACGGACGACCTCTTCCTGAGCAAGCAAAACGATTAGCCGCTCAACGTGCATCAGCGGTCGAGGAATTATCAGGTCTTACCCGAGAATTCAATTTCGGATACATGGACCGATTGATGTCGATTGCCGCAAACGTGCCACACGCTAACGAGTGGATTGCTCGGGCCGCATTCTCCAACCGGGAAGCGTCTCAGTCGGGAATTCTTCATCCATCAATCGGCGGTACAAAAGCGCAAATTCACCAAATGCAAGCATTAGGCTACGACCTGCGCAACCTGGCAAATGCAGACCCGCAAGGTGGTTCTGCCGCTGGGTACACAAGGCAAGCGCAAGGCGCGGCGGCTAGTGGGTCAACAATGCCTATTCAGATCGAAGTCACATTAAAAGATGACCGAGGAAATACGTTATCCAAAAACTCCAAGACGATTGAGAACTTTAAGAACGCTCAAGACGTTCGTTGGAGGCCAGGCTTATCGAATCGTGTATACTCATAAAGAGGGTGGGGTAATCCCATTTTCCACCTGCCGGGGTGGTTGTAGAGCGCGGATAGATTCCGCGACGGGTCTCATTTCACCTCCTTTATCAGAACACCCCGGCCCTCACAACTTACCGACGGTTCAGGGCCTATACAAGGTTCTTTCCATTATTTATGACTATACATGGAGTACACTATAAATATGGAACTCCTAACATTGCAACCTAACCGCCTATCAGGTCGATTCAATTTGGCGGATGGTATCGTCTTTATCCAATTCCTTAACGGTGAGTACGAAAAAGTTCGGCTTGCCGCTCAGTCATTTGAAAACACGCTAGAGGACGCGACCAAGGCAACGGTTGCTCAACTCCAAGAGTTCTTTGTTGTACCAGGATTGGCAACTGTAGTGCCTGAAACTGCACACCCAACAATTCAATGGAACACGTCGGGGAAGCCAGTCGTGATTGATTCCACTGCACCAGCACAGGACCCCAATCCGATTCCAGAACCAGCACCCGCAACAGAATCCGCTCAAAAGGCCCCAACAGTAGAGGAAACAAATGAGCCAACCGCAACCCCAGAACCAGCACCCGCGACAGAACCAGAGCAAGGTACTCCCACCACCGAGCACATATCGGACGGGCAGGAGTAGATACGGGGTTAAACATGGAGTCGCCAACGTCCACGGTAAATTAGTGCCGTGGACGGCCAGCGTCGTACTCCGTGAATTCGTACACACTTCTTTTGGACCATCTGGAATGCAGATGGTGTTGTTTGAAATCTAAGAATAATGGCAAGTTGGCTAACTGGACGCACATGGAGACTTCCCGCCAGCGGTAATCTATCCCTAGACACAACCGGGATAGTTACTGCCGCAGGTGGTGGGCATCCAGGATTCCAGCTTGCAGGTTCAGGGTCACTGCAATTCAATTTCTGCGGGATGCAGTTAAACTGCTCTGCCGCTGGTGGTTGCGGTGGTCCTACCGGTCCCAGTGGCGTACAGTTAAACGTCGAAGCGCAAATGCCGACAAGACCGTCGGTTACGGCCACCTTAACGGACTGGTTTAACATAGGATTCAACCCATTTACAGGTGGTGGTGCCCGAGGCGGCACTTATACGTTTTACATTGACGTTGAAGAGTGGGCCACAAGCTATATTCCATCAGCATCCACCACGATTGACGGGACTAATTTCCCGAACTACGGTGGGACAGCGCAGGGGGATGGGTTGCCGGCCAGCGGCATTCAGTACACATTGCAACCGCGCATCGGTGGCACATGCTATTGCTCAATCGCGCTGTCGTCAATTACGGCTACCATTTCCTTCGTGATTGATGCCGCACTCCAGGCCGCGATTGGTACGATTTCGGACTATCAGCTTTACGTTTTTCCGAACACTAGCTTTTCCAAGTTCAACGCAAACGGTAGTGAGCCCTCGCACCTATACACAACTTCGTGGACCTCCCCAGTCGTACAGACATCATCCTGGACGGTGCCGGGTGCCACATGGTCGAGCAACTTTCCGAACGGCACCCTAGCGTGTGCGGTCGATTTTGATAGAACGATGACCTGCAAGGCCAATGCGGATGCGGCGGGATTGTGGTCAATCTCGCACATGGTCAATACCGTGTACTCGGCGGGGTCGGCGGCGATGCAAGCGCCGACTATGTTCGCGTTAAACGCTAGAGCAAAATGCTTCGGAAGCGATATTCCATCCCCAGGGGTGACGATGACCGTGCAGGATAAATTCTCGCACACGTCAAACGTAACTCTGAACCCTACCGCTGGGCCGACATGGGACCAGAAAAAGTATACGGGCTCGTGTGATCTGAATGGGTACTTGCCGCCGGGGGTCGCACTGGACGAAACGTCCCCAGTGGCGGCTTGGCTTTCTTCGTTATCGCCCGACGATGCAACCGATTGGCGATGTATGTTTAACGGGTTCAAATGGGACGCGATGACAATAGCCAAAGCCACTAGCTTAAACATTGATCCGTGTACCTCACTCACCCATTGGTCGGCAGGAGCTAATACGACTCTGTCGTTAGTCGGAGGGCGAGTTCACGCGGCGGCATCAGGAGGAACTGGGTCATTAACCTTAGCAGTCCAAAGTGCGGTGCGTGTATGGGAAGTTTATCGGTACTTGCAAATCACCGGATTGGCCTCAGCAGGAGTGACGTTACATGCAAGCTTGGCTGGTCAAAGTTGGGATTTTCCATTTATTGTAACTTCGACAAGTCCCCAGTTAGACTTGTGTTGCGCGACCTCGGATGGCACCACTGTCAATAGTACACAATGCCGCTACCCATTATCAGGGTCAGGTGGATTCCCGATAGCGACCGATCCAGTAGATCAGTATGACTTGGGTTGGGGTGTTAATTTCTGTGACTCCATTACTATTAGCGGCATACCTAACGGCGAATCCATTACGCTAACTGATGTTTCATTAGTGAACTCATCCGACCCTGCACGTCAGGTTGCGCTTACCATCCTGGAACCATTTAAGGATTTCAACTTGGGGTGGACCTCGGGGTCTGACAAAACCTATTTGCAAGATTTGCTGATCTTGGAAAACGATTATAGGCCGTGCGATCTACCAGCACTCGCGCATATCGTTCCATTTTCGGGCTCACCAACATACCGATACTACGCCATTTATGAATTGCAGTCCATGTTGGCATACTTCCCAGGCATTACTGCGACACTGCTAACCGCTCCTACCGATGGATACCACTCGACCTCGTTGCCGGCGCTTATCTTCGGTGGACAAGGGGCGACAGTGGATACGGTCACCGGCATTTGGAAAGACTGGATAGACCAACCATTAGGGGCAACCATACCAGCACAAGACTTGTGGGACGAGGTAGTTGTGTATCCTGGAGCGGGAAACGTGTGGACGCAAAGTGCCGCTTTTGGTGGATACACTCCTTTGTGTGTGTCGAAGTCATTACGTGCTCAAGGATGGGGTGACGTATTCACCTTAACTGGTACCCCAAACGTGGGTGCGCAAGTTCAGCTTTACGAAACTGCCACACCGACCACTCATGAAGGTTCCGGGTACTCAAACAGCATCGGTGGGTACCTGACTGGCGCTACTTGGGCGTTTGGCAACGTTGATACCACATCCGAATTAAACCAACCACCAATACCACACCTAAGTAATCACGCGGTCTTGCAAAATCGCCAACGGTGGAGAGCATCATTTCGTCATGTTGCGGTTGTCGTTCAGGGCTCAGTTTGTGGCTTTGCGCGAAATGTTGGATGGGGGCTGGTCGCGTTTGGAGACGCCACCAACGTCTACATGAATCGGTATATCAAGTCGTTTGACGCGACATTTACCGTTGGGGCATTTACCGTTGATGATATTGATGGATACTGGCGATACGGTTTTCAGGCCGCAATGGACTTGTATTACGTTCATGCTGGCGGCTCAGACGTATACTATATTAGTAGTGTCGGCAAAGAGGACACATGGAGTACAGAAACATTGATAGCATCAGGAACACAAGTTGCGGCTGACTACGCCAAGCCTCTTGACATGTCAATGGCTGTTATTTTTGATTCCGGTACATGGAAAGCGTACACGAAAGTTGGGCGATCAGCGTTCGCTTTGGCTGGGACTGTTCTAAGTAGCGTAAGCGCCAGTAAAGCCGCTCTTATCTTCGAGGATGGCGTTGTGCGTCAGTGGCGATTTGTTGTGCCGTCCGGTAGTAGCGTGGATAGCTACATCAGTCAAGATGGTGGACAAACTTGGGTGCCTGGATAAATGGAAGTTCTACATAACGCGCAGGTTTACATGTGGCCCACGCACTCTCTGTTCCCTTATCGTGTTCAGCCACAATACCGTGCCGCATGGTATCCGTGGGAGTTTGGAGACGGACCTCTAACAAACGGCGAAGGTGGAACTACCAACGTTGCCCACAATTACGAAGGTCAGCACACGACCTCGACCCCGTTGCGTGTCCCACACAACGCGTTCCTTCAAGCAGGAATTGATGCGCTGTACGATACTGAATTAGCCCTAGTCACGGCGGCAGGTGGGTACGATTCGACCTTGCCGTCGGTAACCTGGACTTCAAACGCTGAAACAGGTTGCTTCTACCAGCCATTATGGGGTAGTCAGACCAGCCGAAGCATGGGCATTTCGGTCATGACTAGCACGTACACGTCCGCAAACACTAACAAATTTGAATTAACTTCAACCGTATCCAACCACCAGGCTTTGACGGTAACCGTGTCGGCGCGACCGCAACCAAAAGTGTTCTTTGCCGCTGGCACCCAGGGGGGCGTATCAACCGCTTCGGATACTCCTCAAGTATGGGTTGGAGTCAAGCAGGGGACCGTCTACTGGAAGGTGATCTCTGAGTCAAACGGCGACTACTTGATCCAGCAAAGCACAGACTCGGGGGCGACATGGATTACCCTTCAACAAATTCCAAGGACCAGCAGTACATCACCTCAACTGGCTGGGTTTGATTATGGTAACGGTGAACCGCTTCTGGACGTGGAATTTAAGCTATTATCCGAGCGCATGTATATTCGGCTTAATGACCGAGCGACGGTATTCAGTTTTATTGCCAAACAAGAGACAAAGTACCTCGTAGGCATGTTTGGTGGTGCGTCCAACTTCTTGTCTGCAAACATGTGGGGGGAACCTGGCAAGTGGGACAATACCATGAGTATTGCGACCCCGTACCATAGCGCACCCTATTCAGCGATGACGTACGATTCGTTGTCAATGGATAATGCTCCCGATAGCGGAGCGGGTTGGACGGAAACCCTGGATACGAGCACCGTGGACCCAGGCACCGGGCAACCGTACACGCAAACAACTGGGCCAAATTTACGCGCCAAGGTGGACTTTACGGGGCCGGTAGACGGAACCTATAAAGGTAACGCGTATTCGGACTTAACAAAGGTCATTCGCGGGTTTTATACTGATTCCACACCGACTGATTACTCGGACCCGCAACCGGCAACTCAGCTATTTCCAGAGCGCATTGTGGTTAACCACAAGTTTGACCCCGAGGCCCTAACTATTCACTCGTATGCCAAGTTGTTCTTTAATAACTACGACGGGTCGTGGGGTAACTGGATGCTGAATACCGGGCAGGTAGCCGTGCAGGTGTACGCTTCACGCACAACCGATGACGGCTCCATGTCAAGTCCTCAACTTATCTTCACAGGCTACGGCCATTGCGAAGGGGACGTGGAATCAGTCGAGGGAGGCTCTTTGTTCGTCATGACGTGTTGCGACCGCATGATTCAGCTTGATTCCCCGCGATGGGACTTGCCGCGTATGGATGCGTGGAACCAATTCTATGCGGCATCGTACCTTGCACAACTTGGGGGATTTGTGCCTGATGACTTGTACTTTAATGCGCTAGTCGGACCTGACCCTGACACCGACCTTGGCGATCAGTACGGTAACCCTGCGCCGTTCCTTGGGATTGGTGATGCTGGTAGCTTGCAGAATAGATATGCCAATGGTAAGCTGGACGAGCTACTGATTAAACAGGCTAACCCGATTGGATATATGGTATTTACGGACGTGGCCGGTAAGCTTCATTTTGAGAAGTTCCAACTTGCGGACGGTATTAAGCGTGTATTCTTTGATTCTGACTGGGAAAGCGTCTTAGGAACCGGCCTGAATTTTAATAGCGTACTCGCATCCAGTGTGCGCAAGAACATGCGCGAGGTTCGATCAGACTTTGCGATCATTGGCATCAACTCGTACACCCCTTACTGGAACCCAATCATTGAGCGCCGACCGGTTGACCCGTCCACAAATCCAATTATTTTCGATCCAACGGCGTACAACCACTTAGGCTATCAGAACATGGGCCAATGGGTAGACGGTATCTTTGCGGACTCGACCTTTGCATCGAATGCGGCAGATTACATGTACCGAGTTTTTTCCCTGCCGGGGCTGGACGTAAGTCTTCCGACGGCCTGGTTGCAACCGGACATTTTCCCTCTAGACAACGTGTGCTATGCGGGTGACCGTGTGCCACTATACAGCATCCCGCTAATGGTAACCGAAATCACTCACGACATTACAATACAACGAGCTACGACTAATATTACCGCTCGCTACGTTCCAGGGAGCCCACCGATTGCGTAAGATTCAACCTCGCGCACCGTGGCAATTTCTTATGTCGAAGCTGACATGGGAACAAATGAAACCATACGCGGAAGCGATGGACTACGACCCAAACCCGCCCCAGTTACGGTTGCATGAGGCGCGCAACCGATTCCGTGTGCCTGACTGGGGTCGGCGTACCGGCAAGACAAAAGCTTGCGGGTTTGAATCTGCAACATGCGCTATTCTCGGTGGATGGGTTATGAATGCGGCCCCGACTTACAACCTCGCGAACAAGGTGTGGTCCGAGACGGTTGCCATGATCGAGGGTAGCAAGTTCCGCGAATTGATTTCGGATTTGATTACCCAGGAAGGCAAACAGTCGCTCAAGTTAAAGACGGGCGGTATCATTCAGGCTAAGAGCACCGACAATCCGCGATCTCTCGTAGGAGACGGTTGGGATTTGTGTATCTTTGACGAGGCCGCACTAGAGGATTCGCCCGACCCCTGGTGGAGAAGCATTCGGCCAGCACTCGCTGACCGAAAAGGTTCTGCTATTTTCCCTAGCACACCGAACGGTGACAACTGGTACAAAGCCCTATTCGACATGGGCAAAGACCCGAGTCGACCCGAGTGGTGGAGTGAACAATGCTGGAGCGGTGAAAACCCCATCATGACCGTGGAAGAGATTCGGTCAATGACGGAAGGTATGACCCATGACCTGATTCGTCAGGAAATTTACGGGGACTTCCTGGGTTCTGGTGGTTCCGTTTTTCGTACATACCATGAGGTGTGTGACGCTGAGTGGCAAGAAGAACCTATCGACGGCCACCAATACTGCGCCGGTCTTGACTTAGGAAAGGTCAATGACTTTACGGTTCTCGCGATCTGGGACAGCACCCTAAATTGCTTGGCGCATTTAATCAGGCTTAATATCCAACCGTATCCGAGCATGATGCGCATTATTGGGGCGGCTCTTCAAAAATGGCAATGCCCAGTTGTGGCCGACGCGACCCGTGAGGCTGGGACGGTCGATCAGCTAGGGCAAGATTGCTTCTATGCGAGAGTTGAACCGTTTGTGTTCAGCAACGATAAGAAGACGCGCATCATGAACCAGTTGTCTTTAGCGTTTGACGAGCATTCGGGGCACTTACTTAACAACGAAACACTCCTGGGAACGGAGTGCCAGCGGGAGTTCGGTGCGTATAAGTTCAACAAGTTGCCGAGCGGGTTACTTCAAATGTCAGCCCCTCAAGGCAAGCACGACGATATGGTGTGCGCAGTAGCTTTGGCTTACGAGTGCAATTTACGACATATGGGACTCGGTGGTTCGGTAATCTATAATCCTAAGCCTAATATCGTTACCCCATTGCAGGGTACTTTTTCGGTAGACTCACTCTCTACCGTAGCCATATCTTCGGGTCAGCGCCGAGGGTTTTCTTTGTCATACCGTTAGACCAGAAGTATACTAGTCTTACGGCTATGAAAGAAAACACCAGTTTCCAATCTATTCCGCACCGCTTCGGGTGGTGTGGAACTTTACCAAACTGGGTGAAGGTAGGCATTGCGCTAGTGGCAACTTGCTTTGCACCCTCTGTCTCATTTGCTTCGGTTACCTTACCTCGGTTTGAGTTAATGCAGGTTGGGACCGGACCCGTCACCCCCGCACAGACTGCGTTCTTTGATGCGTCGGGTAGTGGCTCTACTGTCAACGTTGAAATGCGTAGCAGTGGTGGCCTCGAAATCCCGTTCGTAGACTCCACTGGAGCAACATTTGGGGCTGTAACATTGACCATTCCAGCGGGGGCGGCTCGTGGATTTGGCTATCTCGTCACGCAGACCAAACCTGACGGTACACATTTCTTAAATACGCTCACCAATGGTGGGGCTACCTTGATAGTCAATGTGGTTTCTGGTAGCGTTACGATCAATACTGCTGGAACCATTGATTCTTCGGTTGGTTCAGGTGGTGGCATTGCCACTCAGGTTGTAGCACCTAATGCAACCACGCCTACCGCTCTTAGTGTTGGCACTATTTATTTCATTGCCCCTGGTGGTAGTGTCACGGTGTCTTCGGGGCAGTCTACTAATGCCGCTATGCCAATTAACCTCAACCCCTACGCAGTATGTCTTACTGACATCGGCGGCGCGGGCGCAACTCTCGGCGTCGAGTACATCAACTCAAGTGGAACCGTCATTCCGCTTGCGGACTCCAACTCGGCTTTATGGTCGGCAATCACCGTAACGCTACCGGCATCCGGCTCCAGGGGGCTTTCGTTCCTGGTCCTCGCGACCTCACCAGACGGCAGTCATCCCATCTCGGCACTTCCAACCGGCGCGGTGGCGTGCAGGCTCAGGGTCATCACTGGCACCGCAAATGTCCCGACAGTCACCCTGAACACGGGCGGCACGGTAGACGGCTCGGCTGGGACCGGGACCAACGGTTACGCGACCGGCTTCAATCCGAATTCGTCGTCGCCAACTGCGCTTTTTGTGCTTGACACCTACACGGTCGGGCGGGTGCGATCATGAAGCGTCTTTTCTTCTTGCTTGTTTTCGTGCTGGCTGCTGGGTTGTCGTGGGGCCAAAATTCTCTGACGCGTGGCACCGGTCAGGCACTTATCCAATCGCAGACGGGCATTGTAGGACTGGTCCCCGGCTCCACTAGTAAAGCGGCAAGCAATGTAACAACTGTAAATGCCTACATAGCATCAAATGGCTATGCTCGTCTTACGAATACTCCCGGATCAACCAAGACAACTTACTACATTAACAGCCCCATTATCATCGGCCAGACTGCCGCAAATGGGCGGGCGATTCTTGTCTGTGACCCAGGCGTAGAAATAAAAAACGCTCCTAGTTCCAACGGATCGGTAATTGTCTCGGCGGCTTCTCAGCGCTCCTTTGTAAACTTTACAAATGCAAACGGAGTCACGACCTACGATGCGGCGACCACAGTAACAGCCGGTGCAACTTCTGCAACTCAAACACTGGGAAGCAACGCAAACATTGCCGCCGGGGACACTCTTTACTACGTGATTCCTGCCACGGTTTCAAGCATTACCAACTCTACTACGGTTGTATTCACTTCCTCAATTACCACCACCACAAGTCAGTCAGTCAACATCGTAACTCAAGATGGGCAACACGTTTACGGTTCCACAACGGTTACATCTGGCGCAACATCAGCAACGCAAACAGTCGGATCAACTACTGGGATGGCGGTTGGGTGCCCGGTCTACTTTGTTGTGGCAACTGGAACAGTTGCAAGTGTAAGCGGAACGACGACTGTTGTAATGAATTCGTCCGTTACGACTTCGACCGGGAACACAGTCAACATTCTCCACAAAAATGGATCGCCGCTTTCATGGTCGGCTACGAATCCACTTTTGGTTTACATTGACGCGACAAACGGGTCTGGGATTACTTTTGCGAAGGGCCAAGCAATTCAACTTACAGGTTGGATTGATCGGTATGGCACCACAACAGGGCCGAGCTCATACTTTGGGGTTTTTGAAATTCTTGACGCGACTTCGCAGTCAAATTTGATGATCCGATTGAAGCGAATTCCTTCGGGTTCACCTATCCCCCCAACCTATGTATTTACGTGTTCATCGGCAAACGCTACAGTTGGAGCAACCTACACCAATAACGGGAACACCTATACCGTTTTGGCAACAATTGCATCAGGGACAAGACTTGTTTGTTCTGGTAGTTCTGCTCCATTGGCGTCGGGAACTTTGACTAAGGCCAGTGGAACCGGCGATTCTATGATCACCTATTCGGCTGATACAGTCACTCCCTATACTTTCAGGGTAGCGGACGTCAACACGACCGTCCAAGGTGGCATTTGGAACTACAACCACAGCGGTGGCAATATAGGAACAGGCGTCGGAACTCACACCACTGTTTGGAATGGCGTTTACGGATTGAATCTTTCGGATATGTCGTTTACCGACAATCTGAACTACTCCATCCTTGACGGTGGCAACTCTAAAGTCAACATCTCAAATATTCGCGGTATCAACTGCACAAAAGATGGCGTTCACAATATGGGTCCGCTTTTTGATGTGACCGTCGATGGCGTTTGGGGTTCGTTTGGAGACGATTGTTGCGTTTTCGACACGATCAACCCTCAAGCCTATATGACTTATGACTTTGCGGGTGTTGGTGGCGACGTGCTTAACTGCGTTGGCCGAAACATCACTTGCGCCAACGGCGGCGGCGTGGCAATCTATCCCATGCACGGCGCTTTCTTCATGGACGAGGTTGGATACGAACGGGTCAATGCTGAAGCTGGTAGCAGTGAGTTCTCGTCCCAGCCGACGCAGGTTCCACAACCTCTTTGTCACATGTACGGAGCGCCGAACACCGATGGCACAGGTGCCCCTCAATGTGGAACCATCTATTTTCGAACAATTCAAGCGTCAAATTATTGGCCTGCTCAATCTTCGATCATCAACATTGGCTCTTACGACAATGTTTTAGCGCTAAACGTTACGCACACGATTATTGAAAATGTAACGAGTCCAAGTAATCCTCAGCCGGGTGGAAATGATTACATTTACTTCTATGGACCGGGGACTTATCGAGTCATAGACATTTCAGGGTGTACGTTCCACTTTGCTCAAGGCACGTCAAACAGTGGGGTGAAAGTTCAGGGGCTTACCATCCTTGAGGTGATGAACCTTGAAAAGAACAGGTGCTGGAATGTCTACGGCACCGGAAGTAATCGCCTCTTGAATGCTTTAAGCGCCGGTTCATGGTATGTGTGCAACATAAAAAACAATTCATGTAAATTTTTGCTTTCAGTTGTCAACGTGGGGGCTTGGACGGGATGCCTTTGGAACGGAGTCGGGAACTACGTCGAAAGTTGTAGCTCCTTTATTGGTTGGGCAAGAACGTGCTCGGCATTTTTCTCACAAAATGCGGTTGTAGGCTCGATGTCAAACAATTGGATCTATGGTAACGCAACCGGTAACACCCCGATAACCCTTTTGTCGGGAACTCAGGTCCCAACTTCTATTGGACTATGGAAAACGACGGGCACGCAAACTCTTCTGTTTACAGGAGATTGTTCAGGGTGTCAAGTTGACATCTCCGCTACAGGAGTGAGTCGATCACCGGGTGCGATTGTCTATAACACAAACTCTGCCTTAGGAACGCTTGCGCAGGCTGGTCTAGTCTGCAACGACTCAACAACCTCAGCCAATAGCTGGCATTTACTTGTAAACCCAACGCTGGTTTATTAGCGTTCGCCAACCAGGGAACTAACGTCAACTGGGAGTGGACATTCACTAACTCATGCGACCAGATTATTACGGTCAACATCAATGGTTCAACTGGCGTGGCTATCGGTGTCGGCAAGACGGCAAAAATTAAAATCAATGCCGCTGGAACCGATACTTTACGGGTCACACCGGACACCTAGTCTGTAGGATAATCAGGCGCAAAAGAGCCCGACCATTTACGCGGTCGGGCTCTTTTATTTGCGTCTATTTATCTACATGGAACGATAATACGGATTTACTTTGCTTTTGGTAACAATCAAAATCCGTGCAGGGCATACCATACAAAACCTGCGGCGGTTTCATATGGTCGACCTCGTAAAGTATCGTGTGTAGCCTCGATATGGGGCCGTAGAAAACAAATTTATGCACGCCCCCACTATCTAGCGACCTCATAGCCATTGTCAGGTACCCACGGGGTTCGGATTTTTTGGGTATAGGTTCATTGTAAGACCTTGTTGGCTTATGGTGGTACATTCTTGCGGTGTACTGCCCCACGCTGAATACGTCCCCATCTCTAAATTCACCCCAATAAGCCACCGGTTGCACAGATGACCCACTGTCAAGCCATACGTATTGCGAGGACGGTTCCTTAATGCTGAGATGTTTGACATCGGACACCAGTAAACGCCCACACGTACACCACAATACTATCAAACTCGCACAACATAAAAGTATGATTTGCGTGTTAACGTTAGACCACCAGTTTGCTTGCGGGGGGGTCGATTTTCTAGTTATCATTTGGTTCCTCCTTTGGTCCAGTAGATGGGGGGAGTGGAAAACTTGCTTAATACGTGCTTTAGTGTCGCAAGCGATTCTTGCCCCCATACGATCAATAACCCTTCTGCTTGATGCCTTTCGTGTTCGGCAATAAGGCCCTCAATAAAGTCCCTTAGCTTTGCCGCCTCTTCAACTAAGGAATCACAGTTAGGGCAGGGCTCGGCGTCGGGGATATGGTCGGGGGTTGAAATTAAGCGAATGATGGCGTCACGGTCTTTGGGGGCCAATTTGACGAGTGCTAACCGAGCTTCCCTCATATCGTTTTCCCAATCTGTTCTCGGCATAAGTACATCAAGTTTAGTTTCTTCCGCATTTAATGATTTGTTTGCGGCGGCCAACCGGTCAATCTCTTTCTGTTGGTGTTGCCATGCGGCTTCGTATGCTTCCCTAGTAAGGTTTGGTCGTCGTGACGGATCGCCTATAAGCGTTTGCTCATTCCACCATTCCTTAAATTCTTCTCTCATTGTTTCTCCTCATATGCTAACAAGGCATCTATGGCGTCTTTCATGCGATTGTAAGCCTTATCAGCTTTTACACCGCGTAACACATTAGGTTCTTTTGCCCAATATCTATCAGCTTTTCTCCACCCTCTCAACACCTCTAGGCACTTCTCTTTTAGTTGTTCGTGTTCGCTCATAACCTGCTCCTTTGTGGCTTGCTTCCCTGGTCTTGGCACAACGCCTACGATTGGGCCTTTTGAGTCGTTCATTTCTCCCCATTGCACGGGACCACCACCTTGAACTCGATTACCCACACCCAAGGATTAGAACTCCAAGGGTAGGTTTTGCCATTGAGACGATCCCAAAGTTCTTCGAATTCTTCGACTGCTCGTTGATCTCGTTTCATGTATGAAGTCGGATAATCGTCATCATCCCAGTCCATTTCAGACCATGCTGAGCATGGAACGCCTTCGGCAAGTGCATCGTCGTGACTTATCTTCTGCAAGCGTTCCGCACGAATGGACACAACTTCCAAGGTGATCCGAGAAGCCCAACGTGGCATGAATCGTGATGATTTCCAACCCGGTGACACTCGTTCCCAGCCAGCTTTGTAGATGGTCCACCATCCATCACCACGAGCATCACTGTTCTTCAATTCTTGGTGTGGGATGGTTAAATCATGCCAATAGGCAGTCATAGGCACCTTGGCCCATGTTTCCTTCACCCATAGTCGTTGACCAATCTGATAAGGGCATTTGATCGTTTGATATTCAAATCCACCATCAACCATAAATGCGACTGAATCAACGTCGATGCGGTCTACTCTTGTGGAATCAACCAAACCTTTGCTTGGTTGAGGCTTAATCACTCTTCTCGTTTGAGTTTTACGTCCTTCCAAAATGGCTTGGACCATTTCAGTTGAGAACGGGATCGGTTTGTCTTTGAGTTGCCCCATTAAGCCGCCACCTCCATGGATTCGGGACCATCTCCTACGACCGTCGCTCTCGTGTCAGGATCTCGGTGGAGGTACACAATGTTGTCTGCGACCTCGCTTGTGCCCTCGATGCGGCCCAACCTGAGGCCGGCCCACACGATGGCGGCACTGGCGGCGAGCGCGGTGGTAATTACGGTTAGGGCGGTGGTCATGGCCCAACCCTCCACACGCGAACCTGTGACGGTTTGTCTAAATACTGCATGACTCTATACTCGTATCGCGTTAGGGGATAATCGTCATGCAATGGGACGAGCATTAGCTTATCCAGCACCACGTCACTTTTAGGTGACATCACGACCAAATACGTTAGTTCTCGGCGTGGATTAAAGATGGGTACACGACATTCTACCTCGCCTATGCGGTGGTAATAGACTTGCAGTTCACTACCAGGCTTAGTCGATTGCTCCATGATTCGACAATAGGCATGGTGTAAATCATCAAGAGTGCCCTGGAGGGCGACCCCGTAGAATCGCCCTCCCTTTGTGGACCCCGACTGATCGGACAATAGACACGATTGCAAGTTAATCATCGTTGCCCACCACTGATTCAAAACCTGGAGCCCGACCTTCCTTGACGTAAATCATTAGCTCGGTTACGTTGGTCACACCTCGCGCTGACGCCTCCAGAGCTACGTTGTACCACAACATGTCCGGTGGAATTGCGGCCTTAAACTCTTTGAATGCTTCGGCTTGCAGTCCGATCTTCTTTAACCACGCGCCAGCGTCACGCTCATTTGTATTGGGTGCGGCGGCGACTGTGCGTTGTACCTGCTCGTCGCGAGGTCGCTCACCTCTCGCCATAACCTGCGGAGTGTGCGCGTCAGCATCATTATCACCCTCGGTTGGGATACAGAACAGCATGAACGCCATGTACTTGTAAGCCGCCGACATCGCTTTGTTAGTGGACTTGTCGGAGGTATCCATCCCTTCGCCCCTTGTTCGGCACGTGTGGGTTGACCCATCCACTGACGACACAAGATCGAATTCCACGTCAACAAACGAGTAAGCCATGCGGCCACCGTTGGAGGTAACACGCTCCTCTAACTTATGGTCGAGGACTCGTGGAATGATAACAAGCTTGTTGGCCGCAAGGAGCGATGACAAGGCATTATATACCGCGTCAATTCCTCGGAACTTGTATTTTTGACTTGGGTTGTATCCCTCCTTACCGATACCCTCTTTGGATAGTTCCAGCATGACGCTGGAGATTGCTTCATATACGTGAGATGTTTTCTTTGCTTCCATGATTACATTGTAAACGGGTCGTACTCGTCTGGGTCCAAGGCTGTACTGGTTGTAGGAAGAAGTGTTTCTTCTGGGTAGTCGTCACTCTTTGGATACTGTAGAGCCAAAGCGTTGCGGATGAAGAGAATATCGCATGGTTCGGCAGAATAACCGTATTCCATATACCGCGCTACGCGCCTCAAGGTGCCCATAGCATCTGTGATATTGAGTACACGTAGTCGTTTGGACGCGAGATCGCACTGAAACCATCCAGACATAAATACGTTCATCCCATGAATGAGCGGCATAGCCACCATGCAGACCGTAAAGTCAAACTTAAAGGCTAACTCCTTGTATGATCCGTAGATGTTCTTGACAAGTTGAATCTTTCGCTTGGGTTTCGTGAATGTTACAGCGTAAGCTGACTCGGTACGAGTATAACTGGGATTTCGACTGATGTATTCGTCTGCTTTCTGAAAAGATGCCTGGTCTTGAAAGAATATATCCATATCGTTCGGGTCGGTCTTTTCAAGAGTGCTACGAATAAACCCGCCACATACGGTTCCTCCCCCGAGGCTGTATGCTTCGGGGAAGTATTCCATGATGGCATTTTCTATCAGGAGGGATTCACTACTCTGCATCGCTAACCCCTGTTGCAATCGTCAGCGTTTCAGTTGCGGGTGTTGCTAGTAGTCCACGACGAGCTAACGTGTCGTTCGATTCTCGCATGAGAATGTCCCGCATAACGTTGTCCAACTGGGAAATCTTGAACGACTCTTTGATTTCAGTGGCGACGGCGGCTGGGTACGCGTCCTTAGCCCACTCAAGAGCAGACTCTTTGTCTACAACGGTTAGTCCTGCGGCCTTGTTTCTCAATGATACGGCTCCCAGGAGGGTTCGGTACGTGCGAGTGCGTTTCCCTTCCAATTTCGCTTGAACGTAATGGGCGATTTCATTGTCAAATCGACCGTGTAATCGCTCAATGCGCTCCTTGGCGCGCCTCTCCAGGTCTTGGGCGTTGGCGATGATCGCCTTGGCTCGGATGACCTCGGGGCTGTTCTGAATTGCTTGTAGTTGGCTTTCGCATTCTAGGAACTTGCCAAGAACCCAATCAAGTGCGCCGTCGGAATCAATTTCAAATGATTTTTCAGGGGTGGTAGGGTTAGCCAACGCTTCTTCAATCCAAGCCTGATATTCAGTTTCAGTCATGCCCATGAAGTCGGGCTGTGCGGTACGGGTTTCGTTTTCCATGACAACACTATACCGTGATTTTTAGAGGAATCAAGATATTTTTCATAAAAAATCGAAATTGATTGAAATTCATGTATACTGGTCGTCATGGTGTTCACAGGAAAAGGAAAAGGGCGACCTAACACGTATTCCATAGAGGTATGCGAGGAAGTCTACAATCTCTACATCGGCCAGCAAATGACCGCACAACAAGTCTATGAGTTGACTGGGGTGCCGATTTCATCAATCCACCGCCTATCGACTCGTTACCGATTACACCTCGACCAATCCCCTGCGCAACCGAAACTGCCTGGGCTGGAGAATTACTAGGAATGCAAGTACAAGAATGGGTAGTACCCACAGAATCACTACGACTCGCCGTTAAGTTTGCGAATGCTCCAGGTGGAGGAGACGCGTCCACGTTTGTCCGATTCAAGTTCGGCGTCAATCAACTTTTGATTGCAGGATTTTCACGAGAGACGTGGCAATCGCAGGTCATTCAGATTGAGAATGAAATCCTGGGAGACTTTTGCGTGGACCCAAGGGTCCTGAGCCCAATCTGGACGATTGAGTCACCCACTATTACGATCACCTTTCGTGAATCAAAGTGTCGGCTTAAATGGCGCAACGGTGATATTCGATTCAGTGTCTTAGAATCAACCGATTTTCCGCAGATTCCCGTACTAATCCAAGAGGAAGGTATTTCGGTAGACGCCGATCTACTACGAGAATCCTTGGAGCGCATTCGACCGGCCCTCATGAAGACGCGCATCTCGCTTCCGTTTGAGTGTCCTTGCGTGACTTGCACTGGCAAGGATATGAGTCTGGTAGCGACGGATAAGGTTCGACTCCATGCGGACACAATCGACTCGGCTACCGAGTCCACAACAGGCACGATTTTGTTGCCACCCAGGATGGTTGCGGCCATTATTGCTATGAAGCATAAGGGTCGATTGCTAATTCGCTGGAACGATTACCGCATCCATGCCGAGACGCTGGATGGCCATGAGATCGTAAGTCAGCGTGTATCTGGTTCGTTGCCGCCGAAGTGGGAGAAGCTGTTTGATATGACCCCCATCTTCACGTACACGTTCAATCGGTCCATGCTGGAGGCGGCTTTGGGTCGATTCGCCAGCACTCACGACGACGAACGCAAGCTGGACATTGTTCCAGGTTCCGCGTCAGCAGTCAAGATGTCTGCGATTAGCCTCAACCCGCCCCGTAAGTCAGAAGAATCACTTCCTTGTGAAATCACAGGCACGGGAGAGAAGGTTACCTTGGACGCAAGCCAGGTGCTTGAAGCTATTCGTGCTTGCAAACCAGTCGAGAAGATTACGATTTCGATTGCGCGTAACCCGTACAGCGGCACCCACTCTGCGCTGGTCACCCCAGTTAGTGACGAGATGAAGTTCCGCGCAGTCATTGCAACCTTCAAGGTAGGTGCCTGATGCGCATAGAATCCAAGCAACAAATGGCCGAACTCCTCAAGCGAGGGGAGTTCGGTTGGCAGGTTGAAACCTATATTGGGTTTAACACGATTTATCGAAACCTACCACGGCATAGTGACGGGCGATGGATGCTTCGGTATCTGGGGATCGGTGGTTGCACGTTTCCGCGATACGGGCAGAGATTGCGCCCAGTCGAGGTTCCGTACATACTCAACCAGTGGATTTGCGAGGGTGCTGACCTTGAGCGAGTTACGCTCAGTCGGTGTATTGATGATGACCGTATCTTGATCCAAGGCGAAGCCATGCGGACCCATGAAGGGCTATCCCTGCGTTGGAGTCCCTGCAAGCTACCCATGAGAATTGCGTTAGCGACCGAGCAGTATCACTGTACCGGCCTGTATGCGCTCATGCTATTACAGTCGCGCATGGACAACAATTCATACGAGATGCTGAATCACCTGCTTGACAAGTTTGACGGTGCGGTCGTGGAGTTCACAACCATTGACGGCCCATTAACAGATACAGGCGATAACACGATCTTCTGGGAGGTGCGCCATTACTGAACATACGCATTATATTGTGGGGATTGACCCTGGACCCGTGCAATCAGCGGTCGTAATTTTGGATGATGCAGGACGCATCGTCAGCAGGAATATTCTAGACAACGAAGATTTGAAAGAATGGCTACCCACACTAGGATGCGAGGAAAACTACCACCTGTGCATTGAAATGATCGCATCCTACGGAATGCCAGTCGGCCAAGAGGTATTTGAGACTTGCGTGTGGGCTGGCAAGTTCATGGCATGGTGGGGCAATAATGACAGTTGTAAACGCTTGACACGCATTGCAATCAAGAATCATATCTGTCATAGTTCCAGAGCGAACGATATGAATATTCGTCAAGCCTTGATTGACCGATATGGTACCCCAGGTAAGAAGAACAGCCCAGGAGCCACTTACGGATTCAAGGCTGACATGTGGGCCGCACTTGCTGTAGCCACGACCGCTTTTGACAAGAGAAACGAATTGTATGGACTTTCATAGTTTTACCGAACGACTCGACAATCCGAAACCCTTCACATATAAAGACCAGCCCGGAGTACGATCCAAGTGCCCCGCCCATGATGACTCCCATCCCTCGTTTGCCGCATGGGAAGGTAGCGACGGGTATATCCATATGCGATGTCAAGTTGGGTGCAGTGAGGACGCTATTTTGCAGTCACTCGGACTCACGCAAGAGGACCGGCGCATAAGGGAGGCCGTTGTCTCCACTAGACCGCGAAGTGAGACGTACACGTACACTGGACCGAAAGGGGAGTACCTATTTGAGAAGGTGCGTTACTACACGAAGGAGGGACGCAAGAGTTTCTACCTTCAATGTCGGTTTAAGGATGGGCAACCACTCAAGAAGGGTGAGTTTCGATACCCGACTCCGGAGGACGCTGGGCTAGGATTAAAGGTGTACTGCCTTTACAATCTACCAGGGGTCATGCAGGAAGCGAAGGGTGGCGGCACGGTGTACTTTTGCAACGGGGAGAAGGCCGCGAACGCCATGCTGGAGCGTGGATTCATGGCGACCTGCCTTGCACACGGCGAGAAGTCACAATGGAAGCCGTACTACGCCGACCATCTACGAGGGGCCACGGTGGTCATCGTGGCCCAGCGGGATGCACCAGCAACCGAGTTTGCAAAGCGTGTCAGCTTGGAGTTAACTCGGGCCGGTGTTCCGTGCGCCATTGTCAACTCAAAGACTGAGGGGGAGAAGGATGACGCGTACGACCATCTGATTGCGGGATACACGCCCGACGAATTCGTGCCGCGTCATGACCTTTTACCGGACGACGAAGTGCGAGGGTTTGTGTGGGCATCCGAGGTCACCCCAGCAAAGGTGGACTGGCTCTTTAAGCCGTACTTTGCATTTGGGACGCTGGCCGGTATCGAAGGTGACCCAGGTATCGGTAAGTCGCTTCTTGCGGCGGCAATGGCGTGTGTAGCCTCTAATGGGGCATCCATTCCCGCCTTACACACTGAGTCCCCACCCATCAATGTTCTCCTGTATGCGACCGAGGACGCGAAGGAGTATACGACGGTTCCGCGACTCATGGCGCTCCAAGGCAACTTGACGCGCATCGCCATTAAGGATGAAGTGGTACCGCTAGACTTTCAGGGGTTAGAGGACATGAAACTCAAGATCAAGGCGACTCAAGCGAAGCTAGTGGTGATCGACCCCATTACGGCGTTTATTGAGGCCGCATCCGGTGTGCAAGGGGCAAAGATTAATGTCCACATGATTATGGATGGCCTCAAGAAAATCGCCGCAGAGACAGGGGCTTGCATTATTTGCTTGCGTCACCTACACAAGGGCAACGGCTCTAAGGATGGAGACTCCAATCCAATTTATGCTGGCCTTGGGTCTATTGCTATCGTCGGAAAGTACCGAACGTGCCTCCAGATTAAATGGGATAAGAAGCGTAAGGGTTACTGTAACGCTACGCACATTAAGACCAATCTCGGGGAATACGGTGAAGGGTTCGCTTACAAGGTTTATCGTGGCCCCGATGATCTCCCCAGGTTTGAATGGTCCAGCAAATACGTCCACGAGGAAGAGGATCATCAGGCTGACGGGAACTGGTACGACTATTGATCGAATATTGTAAACTATAGATATGGTAACCACAGGACTGACAACGTTGAGTATTGCCATTGACACAACCTCGTCTGTTTTGGGGTTGGGCAAGCAACTTGACACGAACGGAATTGAGGGTGTTATTAAGTACACCCAAAACACTCAGCAGTTTCCCAATAAAGCGTTTACTGCGGCTGAAATCACGGAACTGCACTCATGCGGACTAAAGGTGGGTCACGTCTATGAGGCAGGTAACACGGTAGATTCGTTCGGGCAATCGCAAGGTCGAGCCGCTGGCATTTTATCGGTCCAACATTTGACCAATTTACAGGCCCCAAAGGGCACGGTCATCTACCGGTCAGTCGATTACGATGCCACCTCAGACGATCTACACCGACCCATTTACCTAGACTTTGTGGCGTTTGCTTCGGTTGTCCGCGCAAGCGGTTTCAGGCCAGGAGCGTACGGTTCAGGGAAAACCCTCGCATTTCTTACTGCCGCCAAGCTGATCGACTTCCGCTGGCTTGCCGAATCAAAGGGTTGGACGGACTCTCTGTACTACGACGATTGGGATATTAAACAGCAACGCGAAACCACGCTCCTCGGGTTGGACGTGGACATGAATATCATTCACGGGTCGGGAGGCTTATACTAATGACTCCCGAGCACGAAGGGTTCAATACCATGAACGCTATCATGGAGATTCGCGCTGACATTAAAGAATTGTTAGTTAAGGTAGCCAAGATGGAGGAACGAACCTCCAACTTACGACAAGTAGAAACAGATGTTGCCTCCATGCAAGGACGCGCATCTATCATGGGCTCATTCTGTGGGATTGTCGCTGGAGCAATGTCGGCTATTGTGACCGCATTCCTAACTCACCCCTCAGCGCAGAGCAAATAGGAGAAACGGAAATATGAAACGAGTGACTTTTGAAGTGTTCCTTTACGCACTCATTGCTGGCCTAACGGCTTATAAGGGTATTAACGGCCCCATCGACGCAAACGCGATAGCCACTATTGTCCTAGCGGTGGCGATAACGGTCAAGGCTAAGTACAGCCTTTCCCCAAGTGAAACACCGTTAGCTGGCACAGCCTATCTCGCCGGGGTGTCGACGGCGGTACTGGAAGGTACGTCAACACCGACTACTGGGAGTAATGTATGAAGCCAGCATGGACTAATGAAGACATCAAGCTCCTCCGGGAGCTTGTAGGTCAGGGTCTTGATATTCCCACCATCCAAGAGCATTTCGAGGGTCGAAGTTACGATGCAATTCGGCTCAAGATTCGCAGTCTGCATTTGCACGTTACGCGAGTCAATTCCAAGACCCCTCCATTCTCCCACGCGAATGCGGCAATGCACCCGGCGGTCATTGACACACGTAACGCGTATATCTCTCAACTGGAGGAAGAGAACGCGATTCTTCGCAGTCAAATCACGTGGGCTCAACATGCCGATTCGACACAAAGGACAGGAGGTCTTCTCACCCACCGAGAATCTGACGTTCACTATGCAGACGCCAATCACCTATTAAGTTCATGTCACCAAACATGGATCAAGGCTCTTGAGGTTATCAAGCAATACGCTCCTGAGCGCATCCAGCTTGTATGGGGTGACGACTACGTTGCCGGTAGAGGTATCTATAAGAATCAAGACCTAGACGTAACCGTTTCCAATGCAGAGTCGCAGTGTCAGATTGGCGCAGTCCACTTTCGACGGAGAATGTTAGCCTTGCGTGAACTGACAGATGCGCCGGTATCTATTCGCTGGATGCGAGGTAACCATGAATACGCGAACGGTCACCCACTGGCAGGCCAGTTGTTCCTAATGGTCAAAGATATTTGTGAGGACATTGATGGACTTGATTTTACGTTGTCAATGGATGCAACGATTGTCAATCTAGCATACGAGGGCACCCATAATGCGCTCTTTATGCACGGATACGGTCACTCCAATATCTCCCCCAACTCTCCGCGATTCATCTCCGACGTGAAGGACCGGCTTTTGACGATGCACCGCAACCTGCATCCTCACGAGCAGATTCATAGGGTTGGTTCAGGTCACACACACCAGTTCTCGGCAGACCTGGAGCGTACGATTGGCCTCAAGTGGGATACGACCGGCGGCTGGCAGAGGAACGCGAGGGTCCAGCTTGGTTTTAATCAAAGACCGAGCGGGTCTATTATATACGTTTCACTACCGGGTATGGATTCAGAAATTCTGAAACCTATCGGCCTGACCCCTGACACGAACGTCTACCTTCGTGAGATTGAGGACTCACACCTACCGGCACGTAACATGCAAGATGCCGCAGAGTGCTTGATTGAGTACAGTAACCTCATGCAAGCCAAACATTCTGGAGAGCCCGGGGGTTCGCATGGCATGTTGAACTCTGGAAGATGGTAGAATACATAAGTTACGCGGTCTGATGGTGTTCACAAACAGCCCTCCTCACCAAAGGAGGGCTGTTCTAATTTACAATGGCTACAAATAAACCACAAAGGTCGCGGTACCCGATATACCCCAATGACAGACTCTTGACATTTCGCGAGGTAGCCGCTCTCAAGAGGGCAAACCTTGAAACGGTTCGCTCATTTTGCCGTAAGAACTTTCCGTTGATTCAAATAGGCAGACGCAAAGCGGTTTGGTTATCGCAGGTGATAGACGCTTTAATCCCGTACGCGTTGACCGAGGAGCAAGCCGCTTCACTGGTGGCAATGCCTGACGCCGAGCATCGCAAGATGCACCGACGCAATTACTTGATTTCACACCGCATTGGATTCGGCCAAGACCCAGAGATAGCGTCAATCTCAACGAAGTCGGCCAGGTCGGAGGCGCGTAGGTTAAAGCGACTTACAGGTCAGACGCCACCCCTACCGACCGGATATAGGTACTCAAGCTTACAAGAATTGGACCTTGCGGCTGTTAATTACCGCAAGGCCCAAGAAGGTTATCGTATCGAACCCCATAAGGGCTTTAGCTTGAAATAGTTACCTGCCTGCTCGACCGAGACGCTTGAAATCTTTACGTGGCAGTTTCTTGGGGTTGGTGCCCCCAGTGTCCCTCATGACTATTTTCATAAATGCTGGGGGCGGCATCAATAGTGCGTAACGTTTCTGTAGTTTATTCATTTACTGCCTCCAGGGGTGTAGACGGGAAACGTGCCCCGTGTCTTGCGGTATGCTTCGACGGACTCGCGGTTCCACATGATTGTGGAACCAAACTTTACGGTGTCGATCTTGCCCTTATCTCTGGCCTGGATAATACCACTTCTGGTGATACTCAGGATAGCGCAAGCTTCGTCGGTGGTGCAGTATAGTGATGGGTTGAGATAGAGTGGGTTGACAGGCATTACTTTTCCTCCATGTTATTCTGGATAGTAGCTACCATCACTGACCCCGGATTATTCGGTGGTTCGATAGGTTTCAAGAATCGCGCCCCCTTAGCCCAGACGTCATTAGGAATGGTGCAATCGAGTAACACGCATACCGGGGACGGAGCACCACCGATAGATAGATACAGCCAATCTTTTTGACCTACGAGAGTTTGATCTCGCACCACTTCGTAGCCGTCTACGATGGGCTTGGCGTAAGTCATATATCCTTGCCGCTCACCTACTTGATTGCGTGTTCTCACCCAATTATTACTCCACGGTGACCACACCATCCACGACGGATGCGTCGGTAGCGACTTATCGGTGACTAATACAAATCCTAGTTCTACTGGTTTCATGCTTTTTCTCCTTCAAGTAACTGTTTGATTGATTGCCGAATACTGCGTTCGGCGCGTTCGATGCTGGCGATTAGCTCGCGGGTGTCGCGACCATTGGCTCCTGCCGCAAGCGCGCATTTTGCCGCCGCCACTAATGACTCGGGTCGCTCTCCAAAGTACCCAAGAGTCTTCCATTCCAAGCGCTTCTCGCCGGTCTTCTTGCCACCTCTGGCTCCTGACTCTTTAATGTCCACCGCAACATAACGCTGGACTGCGAAATTACGGTCGTCATCCCTGACAACCTTTACGTCCCCCTCAATGGGTTCAAAATTCAAATCTAACATTACATGTCTCCTTGTGTTTGTTTCCGGATGATGACGCGCATTTGACGGTAGCTGATAGGTCGTTGACTATTGTTTATTCCAGTATCACATCTATCACAGCGCGTTCTAGTGGTGCCAGCCGCATAAAAGAACAGCAACCCGCAATGGGCGCACAGATCATAAAGAGGCTTTATTCTTCGTTCCATGACACCTTGATCCATGTTGCTTCCGTGCCCTCGATAGGAATGGTTTGGGTTAGGTAGAGCTTATTGGAGGCGGTCAGCTTTTCCACTAGTT
>Ga0214164_1000150_pt1 | contig 46253 bp, 40 predicted proteins | sample TroBogepilimnion_13_FD_153003 | JGI IMG/M metagenome (GOLD analysis project Ga0214164, IMG submission 153003) | Freshwater microbial communities from Trout Bog Lake, WI - Practice 03JUN2009 epilimnion v4 | ecosystem: Environmental > Aquatic > Freshwater > Lake > Epilimnion/Euphotic zone ... | reverse complement strand
GCGGGCGTGGGCGTCCGATGCGCGCATGGTGGTGCAGTACCGCGGCACCCCGGCCGACCTGCTGGCGGCCGGCGTAGTCGATCCTGAGATGGTCGACCTCGGTGGCGCGAAGCGGCAGCGGTCGGGCACCGATGCCTTCGGTGATCGCTGGCAGACCTCTCGGCTCGGCGGCGGCAAGCTAGGCGTCGTCCGACTTATCGACGATTGCTCCACCGATCCCGGAAACTTCGGCGAGGCCGTCGAGTTGGTCAGAGACCTGACCCGGAGGCTTCAGCAATTCCCGTGAACGGCTGCGACGACGATTTCGAATTCCCGGGGCGCTGGACGGAAGAGGGAGGTCATCGAAAAGTTGCGCCTGCCTCCATTGCTTGACGATCTGTACTCCCGCCATCGGATCCAAGTCCAAAACATCACGTACAAAGAGTTCAGTATTTCCAGCTCCGACCAGCACATCCCTGCCGACGTATCGGTCATCGACGAACCTACGCAGGATGAATATTTCCCGTTCCGCAGCCTTCGCGCCGATCTCGAATGGCCACGTTTTGACAACGCGGATCCGCGCAAGATCCGCCGATGGGAACCGATTCTCAACGGTCAGGTTTGTGATACCGATCTTGTATAGCGTCTCGCCATCATCAGTTAGAACGGCCAAATAGTAGAGCAGGCCCGGCTTGGTCTGGTCGAATCCGGTTACGGCACAGCCTGGGCAACCGGCCTTATTTCCATTCGTGTGGTTCGAAGCAGACTGGAAAAAAGACCCGTGTTCAGCACAAACGATCTCCACCTTGTCGTGGGACGAGGTGTAAACCACCTTTGAATAATCGTACTTGTCGCCGTGCGCGAGTTTCGCTCTTGCGATGAACTCTTCCGTAGTCAATCTGCGCTTTTCGGCGGTACTCAAATCGCCGCATTTTGAGCAGCCAGTACCGCGAATGTGACTGGCAGGAGTTTGAAGAAATGTTCCATGAATCGGGCAGATGATTCTGACCTTTTTGAATGCGTTAACGTATTCGGCTTCGGAATAGTCGTATTTGTCGCCATGAGCATTCTTTGCGTCTTGAATAAATCGCTCTAGGGAGTGACCGAGCTTTCCGGCGACAGAAACTCTCCCGCAACGAGGACAGTTGAACCCTTTAAGGTGCGACATTACTCGCTGAACAAAAACGCCGTGCTCAGGACACGCGATTTTCACTTTGCTCTCGACATTTTCGAACTCGACCTGGGAGTAGTCGTACCGGTCGCCGTGCCGCACTCGCGCCCGTGCAATAAAGCGTTCGACTGTTAATGGCTTGTTGCCGCCACACTCGTGGCACCCATGCCCGATGTAGTGATTCGTGGGGCGTTGCCGAAACTCACCATGAATCGGACAGATGATCGTGATGTCAGCTATCGCCGCCACGTAGACGGATTTCGAATAGTCGTAGCGGTCACCGTGGACTTCGCGGCTACGCCTTATGAAATCTTGGGTTGTGACTTTCTTGGACAAAGTGCGGATCCGTCGCCGCCGTTCGAGGTCGCCGAAATATTAAGAATTCGCCGCCGACATTCTATTCATTGGCGGCGATTGGACGCTACGGGGTACGGGAATTTTCAGTGATCGCCGGCAGATCTTTCGCGTCGGCGGCAGTAAACTGCCATCGTGGGGTTGGCCAGCGATGCGTCCGTCGATCCTGCTGGCTTTGAGTCGGTCGCGCCGTTGGTGTCGGCGATCTTGGCGACCTTCCGGCGCTTGCCCTGATGCGAGCGTGACGTAGGCGTGACGAGACCGTGATGAGCGTTACAAGCGTTACGGAGGTAACGCATGGGATTCAGGTTCCGTCGTTCGATTCGCATCCTCCCGGGAGTCCGGGTGAACTTCGGCAAGCGTGTGGCGTCGGTGTCGGTCGGCGTGCGCGGTGCGCACGTAACCGTAGGGCCTACGGGCACGCGCACGACGGTCGGCGTGCCCGGGACGGGTTTCAGCTACACCGAACTGCACAAGCCGCCAGCGAGCCCCGTAGAGGCTCAGGTCGACGCGCCCGCCGCCGGTAAATCGGCGCGGGGTATCGTCTGGCTCGCGCTGCTGCTCGCCGTTATCGTAGCGATAGTCTGGGCGAACGTTCGATGACCGGCCGGGGATGGACGGCGCAACTGCTCGCAGAGATCAATGCCGCGGCGCTTGCCCGGCTGCGTCCCGCCAAGCCTGCCGAGATCACCGAGCCGGCAACGACGGACCCAATGACGGCACTCGCAGGGCCGGCCCCGTGCGATGACTGTCGCGGCCGCGTGCGATGTGCGGCCGGCTTGGCGTGCAGCGCGTTCAAGCTGTACGTCGATGGGGCGCCGCAGGACCGGTGGGCTGTCGCACCGAGGATAGACGCGAGCGCTTACCGATTCGCCCGGATCTTCAGCAACACAAGCGGACGGTTCGCAGAAGCGGCGTAGCGTTACTCGACTCGGAACGTGCGTCTCGTTATTGGCGGGACTTCGCAGATTGTCCTACTGGACAAGATTCCTGGCATGTGGGGAAAATCTGCCCTTGGGACATCTGGCACAAGGATTTCGAATAATGTGCAAAAAAATCGTGGCGACGATTTGTCTGGTGCTGGTCGCAGGTTGCGCGACACAGCAATTGGACACCGGCCTAAAGGGGCTCATCGGCCGCCCCGTTAGCGAAGCGGTAGGCCGCCTCGGATATCCTGATAGCCAGCGGGAAATGATGGGCGACAAGCTCTACGTTTGGTCGACCTCGCATACCGCAGTAATGCCGATAATGAATACGTCAACGACGACCGGGAACGTCGGAGGCATGCCGGTATACGGCCAAACTACCGGCATGACGATGGTGCCGATGAATGCCAATTGCCTGATTCAAGTTGCCGTGACTGAAAATGGAATCATTAAGTCCTATCAGTGGCGGGGCAACGAGATGGGCTGCAAAATGTACGCCCGCGCCTTTCGGAATTGAATGCTAGGTCGCAAGCGCCGTCTGCAGGTTCGACGGCGCGAGGGATCGAGATCAAATTAAGCCGAGCGTTCGGCGGTTCTGGCGTTCACGGAGGCGAAATGGTGCGCGGTCGCGGGCTTTTGTTGGTTTGTGGCTTCGTGATCTTCGTGGCGTCTGTTCTCGCGGAGCCGGGTGCGGCACCTACGGCGGGAGCAACAGTAACGGCGGGCAGCACGGACGCTTCGAGGCCGGCGTCGGCAGAGACTCCGCGTCAGCCAATTGCGGTACGCGTTACCGAAGCCCCCGAAGATCCGACGGCGAAGAATCTGGCCTATGCTACTTGGGGGCTCGTGGTAGTCACGGCAGTACTTTGTTTCGCAACGCTCTGGATCGGGCGTAAACAGTCGCAGGATGCGCGCCTGTCGATTTCAATTTCCCGAGAAGCCGCCGATGCGGCGAGACGTTCTGCCGACGCGGCGGCGAGTGCTGCTGAGGCTGCGGCGCGAGACCGTGCAGCAGAGCAACTACGTGAACTGCACTTATCCGCGCACCGGGTTGCAGTTAAGGCGACTCGCGTTCAGAAAATTGCGCTTTCGGTTCCGCGGGAAATGCGGGAACTTGGATCGCATTTGAGAATGGATGGTCCAAATAGCCGTGTTGATCTGGCCGACCAAAAGGTCAATGAGCGCCACGCTCGCGCCGCGGCGATAGCGACCGAGGCGCTGATGCGAATTCCTGACGCGAGCGCGCCGCCTTCGGACAAGGACGCCGACGACCGCTTGCGTCAGCTCGACGCGTGGATGATCGAACTTGAAGCAATGGGTGAAGAAGCTGAGGACGAATTGCGCGGAATTCGGGAACAAATTCTATTCGTTCGTCAGCGAGACGCGCAGCTACTTGCGGCAAGGATCGGCGCGCAAAAGCAGACGTAGTGCGAGTGACGTTCGGATACCGGCCGGACACGCCGATGATTCTGTATTTCGTGAAGATACCCAAGTCGCGGTGATGCTGACGGCCGTTACGGTAGAAGGTTGGCCACGATGTCCGGCGGAACCGTCGAATAGCATTCGGTGAATCCGTTGGTCAGGTAGCGTTTCGCAAGTGCCGTCTCGACAGATAGCCCCGCCCGAGCGAGCGCGGCGTGAATCCGCTGCTCACGGGTATGGGCGTCCCGGTATTTCTCGAATCGGTAGGTGGCTTCTATTTCGATGTCGGTGTCCGGTTTTAGACCGTATCTCGTTATTCGACCGGCTACGGACTTCGCCAACCCAACCTTGTAAATCACTTCGTCGCCACGGCGCAGCGCGACGACGTAGACGTTGCCGTCACCCGTCCAAGCCGAGTCGTTGCAAGTCTGGCAGTGAAAGCCTTCGAGGCGAACGTGCGCCGGCTGCATCTCCTGCTCGTGGCCGCACTTCGTGAACCGATACTTCCGATAGCCTGTTTGCTTGCTCGATCCGATGAGTACGACGCCCGCCGCATCGGCCTGGGCGGATAGGGTGGCCTCGAAGCATTCGCGGCAAAATGCGACGCCGCGGCGAACCTGACTCGGACCGAGGTTGCGTTCATGTCCGCAAGCGTCGAACCGAAACCGACGATAGTTGGCGTTCGGGCCTTTCCCGATCAGGGTCAGTCCATGCTTTGCTGCCTCGGCGGCAAGGCCGGCCTCTTGGCAGACTTTGCAGCGGACATGTCCGCGGCGAACTGCGCCGGGTGACAGTTCTCGTTCGTGACCGCACGCATCGAAGCGATAGATTCGGTATGCCGAACGCGTCCCGCGCCCGATTACCGAAAGGGCCTCCTGCGAGGCTTCGTCGCGAAGTTGCCGGTCAAAGCAAACTTGACACCGAACATGACCGAGCCGAACGGCGGGCGGTCGCAACTCCCGCTCGTGGCCGCAGGCGTTGAAGCGATAGCGTTTGAATTCCGAAGTGCGTCCGGGGCCGAGTAGGGTGAGCGCATTTGCCGCGGCGTTCGCGGTTAGATTCTCGGCCGCGCAGGCCGGGCACCGGATCGATTTCCGCCTTACGTTGGTCGTGGCAAATTCCGCGACGTGCCCGCAGTTTTCGAACTTGTAAGTCCGCGCACTTGAATCTCGACCGGGGCCGATTAGCACCAATCCGGCGGATTTCGCATCTTGCCCTAATCTGGATGACAGACAGGTTTGGCAACGGACGCGGCCGTCGCGTACCGCGCTGACGTGTAGTTCTTGCTCGTGCCCGCAGTCCTGAAATCGGTAGCGCCGGAGATGGGCCGTTCGGCCCGGGCCGAGAAGCTCGAGGCCGGTTTCGGTCGCTTCCTGACGCGTCTTGGTATCGCCGCAGGCAGGGCACCGATAGTTGCCGCGACGAACGTGCGTGACCTGAATCTCGCGCTCGTGCCCGCAGGCGATAACCGCGTACTTTCGAGTCGCCGAGGTTTTCCCCGGGCCGAGAAGCCGGAGCCCGGCGTTTGCTGCCTCGTCGTTCAACTTGGCCGCGAGGCAGGCTTGGCACCGCACTCGACCTTGGCGAACGGCGCTCGTAGCCATGGCCTGCTCGTGTCCGCAGGAGTTGAAGCGATACCGCCGGTAGGCTCGATCATGCCCGGGGCCGAGTAGCTTTAGCCCCGCGGCGCGGGCTTCGGTTGCCAGTTTGTCGGAGACCTCCGCCAAGTTCGTGAGTCCCTCGGTTGCCGACAGTCAGCTGGCGTGTCGTTGTTGTTTTCCGGTGCTTTGCCGTCGCGTATAGTTCGCGGCGACCGATAAGAAGGCGGCGGCTACCGCCCCGAGTTCAGCGAAGTTACCTGCTAAACGGCCAGAGGCGCGGTGAGGGCCGCGACCTCTGGTGTGCTTTCACTAGCTCGACCTTTCCATCCTTGACGCGTATCGAAGGGCGTACATGTACGACCTTCGGGCGCTGCGGAAGGATCGGCCGAAACGGGGTGTTAGCCATCTCGGTCTCCTGATTAATGAACGGGTGTAAGCCCGCTGCTCCGACTCGCGGGGTTGCGCGTCGCGTCCATTACGCGCTGGCCCGAAATTCGGTCAAAAATCAGGGCGGTAGCCGCCGATATTCACTCTAGTTATTCGGTGGGGGCGCGTAAAGACCCCGCGGAAGTCGCCGAGATTTTCCCGATTAATAACAGTGGGTTGGAGAATTAGCTTGGGTCGCGTAGAGCAACTGCATTTCGTGAAGCTGCTCTCACTTCCGCGCCATTCGCGGGCGGCGGGGGAGGGTCGCGAGTAATTGCCAACTCGTGCCCCCGCTACCAACTCACTCGTTGAGACTGAATGGCCCGCGAAAGCGGGCTTTTTTGTTTTTGAAACGAGCGTGCGGCGAGGCGAGCGCAGTCGCTGCGTGGGCCGCTATTTACGATCGACTATTCGCAGATGGTTCACCGCAGACACGCAAACGAGCCGCATCTTCTTCGGCTGCTCGGGCTCAAACGGACAAACCGTGAAGTCGCCGAAATACTCCGTGTCAAAGCTTGTTGGTTGAGGGATCTCGAGTGGCAGTAGTTCATAGCCGTTGGGTGCGAATCTTCCTTCACTGACCCCAAGCACGCGTTTTGTTCCTAGCACCCAGATCCGATAGGTGGGAGTACCGTTCCATGAGCTCATCCGTCCATGGACCGTGAAGCACGGCGCAACGAGTCGCTCATCGGTCGCGCAACTTGTCGTTATGGTTGCGGATTCAGCGAGCGGCCCTAAGGTCGCAAGACTAAGAAGCATCAGTCGGATCCACAGTTGCATTGACGTTATCCTCGTACATGACGCAGCGGAGCGATGTAACGCTGCAATCGTGCAAAACGATGCGTTTAATCGGTCATCTTTCTGAGTCGAGAGATGACCAGCGGCACACGTGATTCATCGGTGAGCAGTCCGGGTAAATAATTCTCGAAGCTGGGTCGTGAGAGCAACGCCCTCAGTTGTTGCTTGACATAGGAATTAAGAGACTCTGCTCCTTTCGCCAATTCCTCGCCGAGTGACGGTCTACCGTCAACGACGGTGAGAATGTCTTCTAAGTCGTGGCTTGAAGCAATATCGCCACTACCTCGGCTATTGAATGCTTCTAGCTTGGTGGCAACGAAGCAGACGGCCGATATCAAACGGATATCGATATCGTCGTTTAGCCGCATCCTGACTGACGTTTTTACCGCCTCGGGATACCATGCGTTAGAAAAACCAAGCACCTGTGGATGGGTAGGCATCAAGTCAAAAAGGACTCCGCTGACCACGTGTTTCCAGCGGCAAATTACCTCACTACTGGGGTCCCTTGCGAATCCGAGCGCTGGTAGCCGATTTTCGACTTGGTAATACTGAACGAGAGTTGCAGCCTCCACGACGGCATCGACATCTTTCGTTGCACGGATGCCTTCGGCCAGTGGATCTGTGATGAGCAGTCCAGCCACGCTACCGCCAACAAAAACGATCTCCTCGCGTAAGGGACCGAGAGCATCGGCAATGAGCAGCAAGTACTCTAGGTTGGGATCGTCAGCCCTCACGCGATTCCCCAAGGCGCTCGGCAAGTAACTTCTGTGCCAGCGCTCGTTCGCGACCGCGGCCAATGCGTAACGCATCAAGCAGGGCTAGAAACGCATATAGAACGGGGTCTGCGACAACTGCTTGTGGGACATGTCGATAGAGTGGTTCAACAGAGGGTCCTCGTGCGTTACCTTCGGGATGCGGCCATACCGGCGCTTCCTCCGGTGAGGCGCTGAGGTAATCGGAGAGGGGGAGGGTGCCAAAGGAGGTTGGAATCCCGCGTCGCGCGGCCCCGAGCTTTGCCGGAAATGCGTACCGAACACCATGCACAGCGAATTCCAGCAGGGCCTCTCGCTTTACCTGCCAGTCGCCTCTGCCGTTCGATACGGCTAGGCCGGCTTCGACGACTCTTTTGACGCTGCGATGAACTTGGGAGGCGCTCATTCCTAATGCCTCACCCATGGCCGTGTATGTCCATTGCAGGTCAGGGTGGGCTGCTCTCTTGAAGAGCACGAGGAGATCTTGCGGCTTGAGTTCCATCGTTATTCCATATTCCGGTAAATGGAATTTACGTTTGCGGACGTCGCTTTTCAAGCCTCATTTAGCGTTGCCGTCGCTTTGATTCCGGATTTGGTAAGCGGGTATCCCGTCCCCAACGCAGGCATTCGGCTCCTCAATTCTCTGCCAGAATATTCCTATCGGTTAAAAAAATGATTTACGAATCAATGGCATACAAGCACTTAGCGGGCCCCCGCTACCAACTCACTCGGTGAGACTGAATGGCCCGCGAAAGCGGGCTTTTTTGTTTGGGTCGTACGTGCTTTACACGCGAACAAATTTCCCAAGCTTTTTACGCAACGGCCGGCATCAGCGCGTGTTCTTACAATGCGTCACATGTCGTCAATTTCAACGACTGTCCAAATCCCATCCGACCGAGCGAGTCTCCTAAGGACTACGTCGTACGTTGAAGTCTCTACACAGCGCACGACGATCTTTTTTGGGTATACGGTCAATTCCCGACAGGCGTCTTCCCTGACGAATTTTCCGATACGTGCACCTAGGGTAGACACCGCAACTGCCATCGGATCCAGCCGCCACGGTTGATGACCCCCTTCGTCCATCGCTCGCTGGAGTTTTCGCTCCTCGGGGATGCTGATGGGGATGCGATGGCGATGTGCAGGTACCAGATCGCCGTGCATCGCTTTGCCGCTTGGAGGCGAGTTCCCGAGAGCGACGATCGGTAAGGCGGCGAAAAAACAGGCCGGAAATCTACCGTCGGCCACAAGATGTCGCCGCTTCATTGGATTGACTGTCGCTTAATCTGTCGCGACGAGGCAATTGCCGATCTGGCGAAGCGCCTGGTGCAACGATGCTTTCTTGAGTTCGCCGAGCCTCTGAGCGTCTTTGGCTTCGATAGTGGCGATTTTCGTCGGGCGAATGACGGAGGGGGCGGGCAGTCCAGCCAATGTCAGATCGTCGATGGTGACATCCCCTGGCCATGACCTGTTTTCAGCACTCGTGATCATCACGACCCAGAGCAAACCGTGGTCTGCTTCCAAATTCGGGAGTGATACGACGAGTGCAGGGCGAGATTGGCGGGTTGAGCGGTCCGTATAGGGAAACGGTACTTTGACCACGTCGCCTTGGCTAAAGGTTGCCATAAGCCTTCCGGTCAGCGTCGGAGTCCCACTCGCCAAAGGCTTGGAAGGGATTGTCGATTTCGGCGACGCGACGAGCTCTCGTCAAGATGACTTCAGTTCCTCTAATTTCATATGCCAACTCATCGCCTTCGGCGATGTTGAGCGCTGCGCGGATCGGCTGAGGAATGGTCGTCTGCGCCTTGCTGGTCAGTTTGCTCGTGATCACAGTCGTATCCGAAGTAAGGAATATCCTTACAGTAAGGATATTCCTTGCCGGGGTCAAGGCGCCCACATCGCGTCCCTACATAGTGTTCGCGGACGTCTGCTGAGTCAGCGGTCCTTGCCGAAATTCATTTCGGCCGCGCGGGCGTTGGGTAGGAGCGCGGGTTGCCGGAAAAACTCTTACTTGTTAACGGCATACGAGCACTGAGCGGGCCGCGCTACCCACTCACTCGGTGAGACTGAATGGCCCGCGAAAGCGGGCTTTTTTGTTTTTAGTTCTCAGCGGTCTCTGCCGACTAATCGAGCGCCTTGCCACTGTAGGGCAATATGGAAGCGAGCATCTCGGCGGTACCGTCTTCAGCGCATTGCAGATCGTAGTTGGACTGCAAGTTGATCCAGCTATGAACGTCCGTCTTGAAGAAGCGGGCGAGGCGTAAGGCAGTATCCGCCGTGATTCCCCTTCTTTCCCGGACAATCTCGTTGATCCGGGCGGGTGTCACCTTCAACGCGCGCGCAAGCGCGGTGCTGGAGAGTCCCAGTGGCACCATGAACTCTTCGCGGAGGATCTCTCCGGGATGAATGGGTTTTAGCTTGGTTGTCATGATGTTTCTCTCAGTGATAGCCGACGACCTCTACGTCGACTGGGCCATGCGTCGTCCAGGTGAAGCAATGTCGCCACTGTTGATTGATGCGAACGCTGTGTTGGCCCTGTCGATCACCCCGCAACGCCTCGAGACGGTTGCCGGGCGGGATACGCATGAATTCCCGATCAGCAGCAGCATCAAGTTGAGCCAGCTTGCGTCGAGCCATTTGTTCAATGTGGACAAATCGTTTGACGCGGAAGCGGGCGTGTAGCGCGGCGGTGTCTTTACACTTGAACGAAACAATAGCCATCGCCGTATCGTATATCGATAAGCGATATATCGTAATACGGTCTGTGTGGCTCTGCTGTTGGCTCGGTGGAATTGGTCGGCCCGTATACTTCAATTTACCGAAGCGTAGTCTCGTCGGGACATGACAAAACTAGCCCCGCTACCCACTCACTCGGTGAGGCTGAATGGCCTGCGAAAGCGGGCTTTTTTGATTTATACCAAGTTGCCTACGCGTTAAGCGATTTCCTGACTTCCCGCCATCGCGAGCCCATTCGGAGCCTAGCCTAAACGGCGTATTGCTGGGCCGGTATACGGTCCTCTTGAGTGCGGGAATCGCTAGGAGATCAGGCGCTACGAGCGCTATTTATTGGCTGCGAAAGGGTCGAGCGTTCGTGTGCCCAATTGTTCGAAGTCGCGAACGTTACGGGTGACAACGATCAGATCGTGGCAGAGCGCGGTCGCCGCAATCATAGCGTCTTCGATCAGTTCGTCGGAGCGGCCGTTCATCAGTCGCGCCCATTGCCGAAAGGTCGTCGCGTCCATGGGCAGTATGTTGTAGGTGGATGCGACTTGTTCGAGCCAGTGCTCGATGTCGGTCGCTTTTGCAGGGTTAGTCTTTCGAGTGAGCTCGATGCCCGACTGGATTTCTCCGATCGTTACCGCCGACATGTGCAGATCGGTATCCGGCACTCCGTGCAGCCAATCGAGAACGGCTCCGTGAGGCTTGCTTTTGCGAAGTTCAGAGACGACGTTGGTATCGAGGAGATACACGCGTTCAACCTGCTTGCGACGGTAACCGCCGCTTCAATCGTCCCCGTTGGGGTACGTGAAGGTCGCGTGGGCCGTCCGATAGCAGCAGCTGTTTGAGCGTAGGGGAAGCTCGATGCTGAAGGCGGTTCCACGTGTCGATCGGGACTAGCATGGCCGAGTCGACGCCGCGCTTAGTCACGAGCTGCGGTCCTTCACGGACGCAGTCGTCGAGCAGTTCGCTGAAGCGCGCCTTGGCATCCTGTACTGACCAACGTTTCATGACCCGGAGAGCCGCTCACAGAATAACTAGTCACAAGACTAGTCAGATAGAGATGTCTCGTCAATCCTTTCGGCCCGTCACGTGGGGTTCCACCGCTCCGGCCAATGGCGTGCCCGAAACGGCAGACGACGCAACCGCACGTCGCTCACACGAGCGCGGCGGTGGTTGTTCAGGACAAGGTCTTTCGGTGCTCTCGAATGGCGCCCCGTACAATGATGACCAGCAGTCGGCTACCACTGGCTCGTCGATGAGCGACGTGCCGATCGCGTCGTTCGGTGACACACGTAGCGTTCGATCTTTGACGGTGCATTGATGATCCGTTCCTTGTTTCCGCCGACGCGGGCGGCGGCCCTCGCACGTCTGCGCGACTTCGTTCCCAACGCGGGCGCTCGTTACGCGCACGGTCGCAATACCGATACGGGCCCCGGTGCGCCGTCGGCGACGTCACTGCTGTCGCCGTATGTGCGCCGCCGTCTCATCACCGAGGAAGAGGTCGTGGCCGCCGTACTGTCGGCGCACTCGGTCGAGGCGGCCGAGAAGTTCGTGCAGGAGGTCGTCTGGCGCACCTACTGGAAGGGTTGGCTCGAGCAGCGTCCGTCGGTCTGGGCACGGTTTGTGGCGGCGCGGGAGAGCGCGCCCGGTATCGACCTCACGGCGTTGGCGGACGCCGAAGCGGGGCGGACGGGCATTGAGGGATTTGATGACTGGGCGCGGGAACTGCGCACGACCGGGTACCTGCACAACCACGCCCGCATGTGGTTCGCGTCGATTTGGATCTTCACGCTGCGCCTGCCGTGGGAGCGGGGTGCGGACTTTTTCCTTCGGCATCTGCTCGACGCGGACCCGGCGAGTAACACGCTGTCGTGGCGCTGGGTCGCCGGTCTGCAGACGGTCGGCAAGACCTACTTGGCCACGACAGACAACATCGCGCGCTTCACGCAAGGGCGCTTCGCACCCCGGGGCCTTGCGCGGGAAGCCATCGCGCTCACCGAGCCGCCGCTCGAGTCGCCGCAGCCGTTGCCGCGGCTTCTGACCGCCGAGCCCGCGACGCCGGCGCTGCTCCTTCTCACCGAGGAGGATCTGCAGCCAGACGGGTGGCTGACCGATCCGGACACGATCCGCACGACGTTGATTGCGACGGATCGACGGCTCGGCTGGGGTGACGCGGCGCAGGAATTTACCGAGTCGGCCGTCGACGATCTCGCGACGCGCCTGCGTACGGGGGGCAACACCCGGGTGACGGTCGCCCGTTCGCTTGATGCGTCGACGCTGAGGCACGCCGCGGCCGAGGCGGGCGTACGCCGCATCGTCACGCCCTATGCGCCCGTGGGCCCGGTCGCCGATCGCCTCGCCGCCGTGACGGCTGAGCTGGCGCTCGAGGGGATCACGGTCGAACGGGTGCGCCGCGACTGGGACTCGCGCTTCTGGCCGTACGCCACCAAAGGGTACTTCGCGTTCAAAACGCACCTGCCTCAACTGCTTCGGGAGATGGGGTACTCGTGACACGCCCTCTGCAGGTGGTCTGGTTCAAGCGCGACGTGCGGATCCACGACCACCCACCGCTGGCGCAGGCGGCCGAGGCCGGTCCCGTGTTGCCGCTGTACATCGCCGAACCCGAACTCTGGGCTCAGCCGGATGCCTCGGGTCGGCAGTGGGCGTTTGCGGCGGACAGTCTTCGTGAACTGCAGGCGACCTTGGGAACGCTCGGGCAGCCGTTGTGCGTCCTCGTCGGCGACGCCGTGTCCATTTTTCGGCGTCTGCACGCACGCGAGGGCATTGCGGCCCTCTGGAGTCACGAGGAGACGGGCAACGGGTGGACCTACGCGCGAGACCGGGCGGTGCAGGCCTGGGCCCGCGAGGCGGGCGTCCCGTGGCATGAGATCCGCCCCTTCGGGGTCAGACGTCGGCTGGCGTCCCGGGACGGCTGGGCGAAGGCGTGGGATCGGCAGATGGCCGAGCCGCGCGTGCCGGCGCCGACCGCGTTGCGTCCCCTCCAGGGTCATTGGCCGACACACATACCAACGGCGGCGGAGTTGGGTCTGCCGCCCGACCCGTGTCCTCACCGACAACCCGGCGGGCGCGCGGAAGCCGTGCGCACGCTGCGCAGTTTTCTGACTCAGCGCGGTCGCGAGTATCGCTTCCAGATGTCGAGTCCCGTGACCGCATTCCGCGCCAGTTCCCGACTGTCGCCACACCTGACGTGGGGAACCGTGTCGATGCGCGAAGTGGCGCAGGCGACGTGGGCACGCCGGCAAGCCCTCGAGGAATCCGACGATCCTGCGGCGGCACGCTGGCGTGCGTCGTTGACGTCATTTTTGGCGCGACTGCACTGGCACTGCCATTTCATGCAGAAACTGGAGGATGAGCCGAGGATCGAATTCGAGAATTTACACCGGGCTTATGATGGACTGCGGCCGGACGTGGCGGATTCGGCGCGGTTAACCGCCTGGACGACCGGCAACACCGGCTACCCGTTTATCGACGCGTGCATGCGAGCCCTCGATCAGCACGGTTGGATCAACTTTCGAATGCGCGCGATGCTGATGTCGTTCGCGAGCTATCACCTGTGGCTGCCGTGGCGCGAGACGGGTTTGCATCTCGCGAGGCAGTTCGTCGACTACGAGCCGGGCATTCACTGGTCGCAGGTGCAGATGCAGTCGGGGACGACCGGCATCAACGCGATGCGGGTCTACAACCCGGTAAAGCAGGGGCGTGACCAAGACCCGGACGGACAGTTCGTGCGGGCCTACGTGCCCGAGCTGGCATCCGTCCCGGACGAGTATCTGCACGAGCCTTGGCTCTGGCCGGGCGCTAACGGGTTAGCGTACCCGCCACCGATTGTCGACCACGCGGTCGCAGGACGCGCGGCTCGCGACGCGCTCTATTCGGTGCGCCGAGGGATGGAGCACTATCAAGAGGCTCAAGCGATTGTGGCCAAACATGGCAGTCGGAAGGCCGGAATCCCGTCGACAGCGCGAAAGCGCCAGCCGTTGGTCAAGGAGCGTATGGATCCGCAAATTCGGCTTGAGTTTTGATGCCCCGGGAGTGTGACTCACGGTACGAGCGCTAAGTGAGGCAGTAGTCTCGGCCAGCCGTAAGGGTTTCAGTCACTCGCGGCTCTACGCCCAGAGACCTGCCCGCACGATCGTCCTCGCTGCCTATGGCTGCCGGGTTGATGCGTCCAAGAACGCAGCAATTTCAGTATTGAGAAAGCGCGCGTCTTCGGGATTGCTGGCGGCGCCCGCGGTGTGTCCCCACAGCGACGGTATTGGCTTGAGCGTGACGTGAGGGATAAAGGGTGCTTCGAAACGCGCGTCCTCTACCGGGAAGTACAGGTCGGTTGCCGAGGGCATGTACAGGAGGCGGGCGTGGATGGAACCCAACGCGCGCTTAATGTCGCCGTCAAAACCGGGCGTGGTGCCGATATCGTGCTGCTCCCACGTGCGCATTTGCAGTATCAAATCGTTCGCATCCGCCCCGGGAATAAAATCGTGCCTATAGCTCGCAAGCACGGAGCTGAAGGTGCTCCCTGCAGGGGAGTCGGCACGCCACAGTTCGTCCCGCCACCATTGCTGAGAGTACAGCCAAGCGGTCCAGACTAGGCCAAATGCGTCTATTCCGTGGACCGGCTGTTCCGCGTAATTCCCCGCATTAAAAGTGGGGTCGGCGGTAATGGCGGCTATCTGCCCCTCCAACCGGACGACGCCGTGCGGCCACGTCTTCGCCGTGGCGGCCGTGACGACGATGGCGTCCGCGAAGTCTGGGTAGCTGACGCCCCATTGGAAGGCCTGCTGGCCACCCATCGAAAAGCCGATGATGGCCGTTAGATGATCGATATGGAGTTCACGGACCAAAAGGTCGTGTACTGCGGTGACGTTATCTCGAATGGTCGTAACGGGAAATCGAGGACCGTGAAACGGTTCCGGTGTATTGCTGGGTGACGACGAATGACCATTGCCGAACAGTTCGGTCGCTACCAGAAAGTAGCGGTCCGGATCCAGCGCGCGACCTTTTCCGATCAGCCACTCGTAGCCGTGCCCGTCCGCCATGTAATGGGAGGGCAGCAATATCGCATTGCTGCGCGTGGCATTAAGCGTCCCGTAGGTCACGTAGCGCACGTTCGCGCGCGGCAGCACGGTGCCATTCTCCAACGGGAAATGGTCGATCGAATAAACGTGAATTTCCTGTGCCGTAGCCCACGCGGCGAGTCCGCACGCCATAAGCATCAGCAGTAACAGCGCGTGGGTTCGTCGAGTCCCCGGTAAAACAGTGGGCATGCGGATCTCCAGCGGAACAGATCGATTGGGTGTCCGGTGAGGGTGGACAGCAGACGTATCTCGGCTATGCGGTGAAGCACTCGCCGACTCCGGTGCGTGCCGACCCGTCGCAGCGGTGATGCTAACAACTCTCACGGTGTGACCGTAGATCGTACGGCAGCCGGGTTAAGTTTCTCTCGTCGTTGGTTCGAGTACGCCATACGCTCGCGATGGCCGACCGGTTGTCTGTGGCCGCTCACCAAAGATGCGTCGCTAATCCAACGATTCCGCATTCCGAATGTGACGGCGTAGCCACCGTACGCAGAGCAGCAGAGCGCCGCCCAGAACGATGGCGACCGCGCCGGGCACTTGCGTCGCGAACAACGGGAGCGACTGGAGGAGCGCCAGCCCAGCGTAGGGATCGGCCTTCGGAACGATACTGGGATTGGACAGGCTAGGACCGAAAGGGCGGATGACCATCGCCGCGCCGGCGCAGACCAGCAGTAGGCCTGCGACGGTTACGTCGGACAACCGGCGTTCGGTACGCAGCGCCCGGTCCAGCGCGAGTTGAATGGAATTTCCGACGGCGACGTTATCGGCGACTTTGGGCAGTCGCGCAGCAGAATGAGGCCCGCACGGCCGCTCCCGTTTGGCTCGATGATTCCACATTCAGCGATGATCCTTCGCCGGGAGCACTGCGTGTGTAGCCGTTTGAATGTCCGAACCCGCGTCGAAAAAACCGATCAACCCGGGTTGCGCGGCGTAACCGAGGTGGCCGCGCGTACCGAGCAGATCCTCGATGCTTTTCAACAGGCTGTAGTGATTGAAAGGGGTGGTGGACACGGCGCCGGCGCGCAGGAACGGGGAGACCAAGACCGTGCCGGTCCGATCACCCCCGAAACTCTGCAGCTTCGTGACGTAATGGTCATCGCTCTCGATCGCCGGGAACGGACCGATGTTCGGGCCGGGTTGTTGACCGCAGCACGACTGGCCTTCAAACACGTCTTGTATCCGGCCATCGGGCAGCGTCGTTTGAACGCTGTCGCCTTCGTCGAAGGTCACGATCAGCAGGCCGTCTTTGCGAAAGGCTGGCGATTCCAGAATGCGCGGAACCCAGGTTTTCAGAAAGGCGTCGGCCGACACGAGACCGCCCGGAGCACCGTCTTTGCACGGTGCGTCATGGCCGTCGTTGCACAGGTTTGGGGTAATGAACGCGAAGGCGGGTGTCGTTGCGACCGTCTCGAGGTCCTTGGATAGCTGTGCCAGCGGACCGACATGGTCGGCGCACGCACCGCTGTCGACGAGTGAGTGGAAGTACACGAACGGATTGTGGCGGGCCGCGTATTGGTCACCCTTTTGGGCGCTTTGCGTCGGGTCCGGGGCCCCGATGGTCGGTGCACCGCAGCGTGCGTTTTCGCGTTGCGGGTTGTTGCCGATGTCTTCCATGTAGCCTTGCCACGAGCGACCCACGGTTTGCAGTTGGTCGGCCAGCGTTTTCGTATGTGCGGGATAGACGCAGCCGTGACCGATTTCTTGACCATCCGCGGTGGTGCCGCTGGATACGAAGTCTTCAAAGGTCTCGCAATCGTCACGCGTCTGCGGCGTGCCGCCCTGGCCGCTGATCATCGCCAAGTAATTGCCGAGGCTGTAATGCGCAGTCCCGAAATATTGGGTCAACAGCACCCCTTGGCGGGTCAGTTCGTGCGCAAAGTACGGCGCTTGGGTGTGGGCCCCGAAGGTGTCCTCAAAGCCCTTGTTCTCCAGAACGATCATGAAAACATGACCGATCGGTGGCTGCGCGGCCGCCACGGGGCCCGCCAATGCCACCGTCATGCCCAACAGCGTAGCGAGGAGAGGGCGAGTCAAACCAACTATCCGTATCACGGCGGATGCTCCATTCGTTCAGTGTGCGTCGTTAGGCTTCGTGGACGGTTTTGCCGCCCAAGATCGTTCGTGCGATCGGGATATCCACCAATCGATCGGGATCCGTGTCGTGTGGGTCCTGTCCGAGCAAGACGCAGTCCGCCAACTTACCGGGCGTCAGTGATCCCTTGAGGTCCTCTTCACACGACGCGTAGGCGCCGTTCACCGTGCAGACGCGCAGCGCCTCATCAATGGAGATCCGTTGCGACGGACCCCACACGTGGCCCGAGCGATCCTTACGGGTCACCATGCTCTGCAACGCCATCATCGGCTCATAGGGCCCGGGGGTGAAATCCGACGCCGGTGCCACGGGGATCCCCGCATCGATGAAACTGCGATGCGTGAACATGCGCTCCATCTTCGCATCGCCGTACTCGGACCATTTTTCGCCGTGGTAATAGGCGTAGGTGTAGAACGGGGCCGGAATCACGCCGAGTGCTTTGATGCGAGCGATAATCTCGGGATCCACCAGTGAGCAGTGCTCGATGCGCAGACGCGGATTGGGCCCGACCCATCCCTTCAAGCCACGCTCGTAGGCATCCAAGACCATCCGAATCGTGACGTCCCCGTTGGCATGGATACCGATGCGGAAACCGTTGGCGAGCGCGTCTTGCACGGCGTCGTCGATCTGCTGTTGGTCCATGGTGAGGATGCCAAAATCCTCCGGGCGCCCCGTGTACGGCGTGCTCATGCGCATGGTGCGCTCCGAAGCGGAGCCGTCCGCGGCGTACTTTACCGCGCCGATACGGATCATCTCATCGCCAAAACCCGAGCGCAGTCCGGCCATCTTGAGGCCGGTGTACAGGTCCGAGCGGCCGCTGGGCATGCAACTGATGCGGAAACACAATTCGCCTGCCGCGCGCGCGTCCTGATAGGCAATGAAATTATCGCGCTCTGTCCAGGCATCAGTCGTGGACGTCAGACCACACGCGGCCATTTTTCGGGAAATGAGGGCGGCCGACTGCGCCCTCGTGGCGCGGTCTTCGACGGGCCAGACGCCGACGCGATCGAAGACTTCGACCGCGAGCTCCGCCACTTTGCCGGTGAGCGCACCGTTCTCCCGGAAGTACTTGCCGCCGACCGGGTCCGGTGTGTCGATCGTGATGCCGGCCAGGGCGAACGCTTGGGAGTTCACCACGGCCGTATGCCCGCCGCGATGGCGGACGATCACGGGGTGATCGCTCACCACCGCATCGATATCGCTGCGCGTCAACGCGCGTCCTTCGCGGAACTTGGTGTCGTCGTACATGATGCCCGTGACCCACTGTCCCGGAGGGGTTGCAGCGGCTTTGCGCGCCAACGCCGCTTTCACGTCGGCAATGCTGGCAAGCCCCACGTCCACGCCGGTGGCGACGCTTTGCAGCAACGGGTGACTGTGCGCATCGATGAAGCCCGGCAGCAAGGTCAGTCCGTGCGCATCGATGACGCGCGTGTGCGCAGTCGTCCACTGGCTCACGTAGTCCCGACGACCGACCGCTAGGATGCGGTCGCCGCGCAGCGCAACGGCTTCGGCGCGCGGTTGCTGCGCATCCATCGTGTACACGCGCGCTCCCACGATGATCGTGTCGGCCGCGCCTTCGGCCTCAGCAACGCTCGCTCCTGCAGCGTCACGGCGAACTGCCACTGCGGCGCTGAGAGGGAGTGCGGCTGCGGCACCGGCCAGAAAAAAGCGTCGCGACACTGTGCTCATCGGGGGAACCTCACGTGAAACCGTCAGCGTCCTCGGTGCAGCAACGCTGACGGAATGATGGACTGTTCGGGAGCGATGACCGCAATCGGCGACCTATTTCGTCGCCGGCGGGGCAATGGGGATCAAGATTTCGTTGCGTCGCCAGAACGGCAACTGCCACGGCGGGTCATAGCGCGCCAGTTCAGCGATGCCGATCGGTGTGTAGCGGTGTTGCCGGATCCAGGCTTGCAAGGCGGCGGTGCGTTGCGCGACTTTGCTTTCGCCGCAAAACCCGGAAAAGCGGATGACAGCAAAGGTCGCCGCCGGCCGCTCACTCAGATGCACCGTCGGATCGAGCGGAATGGGCAGCGTGTCCATCGTGTATTGCGCGGGCATCACGAACTGCAGACGGTAGCCGTCGTTCTCCGGCTTCGTGGTCACCGGCGCTGTCATCTCAATCTTGGTCGACTGACTCACCGTGACCGGCGCCGTCATGGCGATCGATGCGCTGCCGCCTTCGCGCAGTCGGTTACGGCCAAAGATATACCCCGCCACGCGCCGAAAGCCGGCATTCGAGGCCTCGTTGAGCGAGCCCGGCACAACGGTTTCGGCGACGATGCGCGGACCGTAGGTGCGCACTTCAAAATCGCCGTCGTGTACGTCGACCTTAAACGCGGGTTCTTCGATGGCCATGGCGCGACCTCCAATGCACAGCAGGCAAGCGAGTAGGGCGAGGGACAACCCTCGACTGCGATTCCATCTCATCGTCGACCTCCTGTCACCGCAGCGCACATTTCGGCGAGGGTGGGTACCCAGTGTGCCACGCTTAGGCGCCCACGGCCGTCAGACCGTGGGGGTTGAGCGTACGGCGCTGCGTAAGAACGACCCCGCCACGTAGAGCGCGACCAGCGCGACGAGCCAACGCAGGGCGGTCACCGGTAGCGACTTGACGAGGTAGGCCGCGATGATCACACCCACCACGCCCCCAATGGCCAACCCGACTGCGGTGCCGAACGCATATCGACCGGTGTGCAGATAGCGTATGCCCGAGATGATTTGTTGCAGCGCTCCCGCCGACATCATGATGGGGAAGGCGGCGATCGGGTGCATCCCGAGCAACGACAGAATGATCATGCACGGCCCGAACAATCCGACGCCGGCGGCCATCAGTGCGCCGAGTAAGTAGGTGGCCCCAATGGCCACGCCAAAGCGCCACCCCGCGAGCGCAAACGCCTCACCGCCGCCGGGCAGCCAGTGCACGTTCACCGCGATGAACAGAAGCCCGGCAATCAAGGACCCGCACCCCAACACCCACTGCAAGGACCGGGTCGGCAACCGCACGACCCACCCTGCGCCGGTCCACGCGCCGAGCGCGGTACTGGCGGTCGTGCACACGAGGAGCAGGGGATCCACGTTGACCGCGGTGATGAAGATCAGCGCTTCGGCAATGGCGGCCGGCGCATGCCCGATGTTCAGGGTGCCCGGGATGTCTTCGTCCCGCACCATGCGCTTCAGCCGAAAGAGACTGGTCGAGGTCGGGAAGGAGCCGATGCCGAGCGTGTCGAAGAAATTGGTGACGGCGCCGATGGCTATTTCGAGCGCCGACGGGCGTCGGCAGTCCGGGTGTCTGCGGGCCGTCCGCCACCAACTCACGAGAAAAAGGACGGCGGCGAGGCTGATGATCGCGAGCAGTGCCGCTTGAGCGTGGTCCATCGGTTCAATGTCCGTCGCGACCGCGTGTCGCCCGGTCGGTTGTAAAACGGTTGGGGCGGTCTGTCCAGTCGGCCGACAGAATCAGGCCGCCCTTGCGGTGCGTCGCCGCAGCGTCTCAAGACCAATCCCGAGCGCCAATACGAGGGCGGCGCTGGCGACCAGGAGAACAAAGCCATCGGCGTGCCAGAGGTCCATCGCGATGCCGCCGAGCCCGGGGCCCAACATCCCGCCCGCGCAATACACCATCACAAACGCGGTATTGGCCGTGGGCAACTCATGCGACGGGTAGGTATCGCCGATCAGAGCGATCCCTTGCGTGTAGAAGCTGTACATGGTGCCGCCCCAGACAAACAGCACCGGCCAAAGCCACGGCGAGGCGTGCCCCAGTGCGAGCGGCAGGAGCAGCGGTCCGACGGTGCTGATCACGGCGCAGACCGACAAGATGTTTCGGCGCCCGTAGCGGTCGGCTAAATGCCCGATCGGCAATTGCAGGATGACGTTACCCACCAGAAAGACGGACACCAACCGCAACGCCGCGGTCTCCGAGAGTCCGTACTTCAAGCCGAACAAGGGCAGCAGCGAGAGATCGGCTGATTCGACGAGTCCGGCCGTGAGGGCGGCCAACATGACCACGGGCGCCGTCGCCATGACGCGCAGTAGGCCGCGCGACGATGCGTGTTCCGGCTCGGCGGCGGGCGCGTGCCGGACAAGCATGAGCGGCACGACCGAGACGGCCACGGCGAGCGCGCCCACCACGAACGGCGCGAGACCTTCCGTTCCGGTCAATTCCAGCAACAAGGGTCCTGCGAACACGCCGAGCGCAAACACCGTGGCGTACAGGCCCATGACGATGCTGCGGTTGGCGTCGGTGGCGAGGCGATTGAGCCAGATCTCGCTCGCGATCCACGCGAGTCCTAAACCGACACCGCTGAGAAAGCGACTGACCAGCCACGCGGGGGCGCCGGTGTAGAGCGGCATCGCCAAGATGAGCAGCACCGCGAGCAATATGCCGCCGACCAAGGATCGCCGCATGCCGATGCGCGTGAGCATCGAGGGATACAGCGGCCCCAGCAGAATGACGGCCAAGGTACCGATACTGACGACCATGCCGATCATGAAGTTGGAGTGGCCCGCCCGTTCCAACAGGAACGCGATCAGCGGCGGCTGAAAGCCGAACAGAACGCCGACGCCGAAGTCGCTGATCAGCACGGCGGCGAGGCTTAAGCGGATGTCACGCGCAGAGAGTGCGGCGCGAGCGACGGTATCTTCAGTCTTCATGGATCTGGCTCTTGCAGTCCCGGGGCCACGATCGCGGGCAAGGACCGCAGTGCCGGGAACGTCAGTATCTCACAGGCCCCAGCGCGCAGCCCTACCGCCGGCCGAGGCGCTGCGGGTGGGTGGCTGAGGACGGGCGCCCGAGCCGGTCACGCGGGGGCGCCAGCCCCCTCGTCGCCGTCCTCGGGAGCCGCCGGCAGCGTCCGCTCGCTGCAAAACTCGCGGTGGCGGCCTGTGATCGGGTCGGTGAATGCAATGCGCCGCGCGAGTAACTGCAGCGGGCGGCTGTAGTCGGTCGTGTCGGTGACGGTCGAGGCCTGCAGGGTGGGGTAGAGCACATCGTGTCGGATCGGGATGCCGAGCCCCGCCATGTGTACCCGTAACTGGTGCTTCTTACCGGTCAGCGGGATCAGTCGATACCGCGCCCAGTCGTTATCGATCGCCTCCAAACGCTCAATGGTCGTTTGTGCGTTGATATCGCCGGGTTCGCCCAGCGCCGTCTCGCGCATCCGCATGAACGGCTCGCCACGGACAAGACGGCTGCGGCGTGTGATCGGCAGGTCGAGGGACGCCCGGTGCGGGGCGATCGCTTCGTACTCTTTTTGCACGACGCGACGCGTAAACAGGTCCTGGTACTGGCCCCGCAGCGCGGGTTGGACCGTAAACAGCACCACGCCGGCGGTTTCGCGATCGAGCCGGTGCATGGGCGCCAACGATGCGATCCCTAATTGCCGAACGAGTCGCACCAGCAAGGTCTCTTGCAGGTACTGGCCGCTCGGAGTGACCGGCAAGAAATGCGGCTTATCGACGGCGATCAGGTAGTCGTCTTGATAGAGGATGCGTGCCTCAAACGGAATACGCGGTTCGTGCTCGAGCGCGCGGTAGTAATACAGTTTTCGGTGCGGCCGATACGGTTCGTCGGCCACGGCGGGGGTACCGGTGTCGTCGACGATGTCCCCGCGGGTCAGCCGTGCTTCGAGTTCGGGGCGTGCGACGTGTGGGAACCGGGCGATCAGAAAATCCAGGGTGGTGACCCAGGGACCGATCGGCAGCGCGACGCAGGCCGGTCCGACCCCGTCACGGATCGGCAGCGGCGCCCTCGAAACGGTCACTCGCCGTCGCCTTGCAACCGGCGGGCGCGATTCAATCGCCACTCGCCATCCGGCTCCCCTTGGTACACGTCTTCGAGCGTCGTCGCGGTTTCTTGCAACTTCGTGTCGAGGGCAATGCGGTTGTCGAACACGAAACACTCGCCTTCCCAATCCTTTTCGGCGTCCGGCATCTCTTTAAAGTAATTCAGGATGCCGCCTTCGAGTTGATAGACCGGAATATCAAAGTCCCGCATCCACGCCGTCGTCTTTTCGCAGCGGATGCCACCGGTGCAGTACATCGCAACGCGTTTGCCGGTCGATTTCCACTCGTCAAGATGCGCTTTGACGTACTCGGGAAAATCTCGGAAGTGGGTGACGCCGGGATCGATGGCCTGGTGGAAGCGGCCCAGCCGATACTCGAAACTGTTGCGATTATCGAGTAACACGACATCGTCTTGGTCGATCAATGTCCGCCACTCGGCGGGGCTCACGTTAATGCCCATCCCTTGGGTGACGTCCACGCCGGAGATCCCCAACGGCACGATCTCGGCCTTGCGGCGGACCTTCATCTTATTGAAGGGCGCCGTTTTGCAGTCGGTGCGCTTGAACACGGTGCCGGCGTAGCCGGGCAACGCGACCAAGGCGGCCTCGAACGCATCCAGCGCCGCAGCATCGCCTGCCACCATCCCATTGATGCCTTCCGGGGCGACGAGGATGCTGCCCTTGAGATCCACCGTGAGTGCTCTTAAGCGCGCGATGGCCGCGTCCACGTCTTGGGCGGGCGTGAACTTGTAAAACGCCGTGTGTTGCAGCGTCGGGGAGGGCAACGTAGTCAAAGAACGATCACACCGAAACTAAAGTGGCTTCAGTTTCGCATGTCCCGTTCCGGACCCGCCAGTCGGTTGCGGTCGATACGGACGTCGCCCCGCGGCGCCAGTGGGTGCGGGAAGGGCTCGTGGCACCCTCAGTAGGGCTCTATACTGAGCACCCTCTATCCCACTCGAGCGTTACCATGATCCGAGCCCTGATCGCGACGGCTGCGGTGTGCTGCGTGAGCGTGTCGTTGGCCGAGACGCTGACCGCCCCGACCTATCAGCCGAACGACCGCTGGACGTACCGGGTCACGGAGGAAAAGGGGCCTTCGGGGTGGTCGCAGTCCTCCATCGAGTTTAAGGTGATCCGAGCATCCGGCTCGTCCCTGTACTTTTCCACTCACCCGTTGGGCTCGACGCAACCGCCGAAGGAGTTGGTCGAGGGGCTCGATTGGAGTCGGCGCCGGGACGTGAACGGACACGAAACTGTTGTGAATCAACCGCTCGCATTCCCGCTCACCGTGGGTCAGACGTGGGAGATCCACTACGTCGAGCAGCACCCGAACAAGGCACACCGTTCCGAGGAGTGGGTTCACCACTACACAGTGATCGGCCACGAAGGCGTGGACGTGCCGGCCGGGCATTTTGATGCCATCAAAGTCGAGGCGGAGGGGCGCTGGACCGCGGAGCTGGAGCCCACGCAAACCGTGGCGCAGAGCGCCCAAACGAGTGCGAACGGAACCACGATGGTGACGCAGGCCGCGAAAACAGAGGCGGAGCCCGTCGCAGGTCGAACCTACAAGGCGTTCTGGTACGTGCCGTCGGTCAAGCGGTGGGTGAAATCGGTGGAGGAGTACTACAGCGCCGGCGGTGTCCGCAACGAGCGCTACACGCAGGAGCTGGAGTCGGTCGATCTTCACCCGTGAGGCGCGAACGGCACCCTGTCGTGCCGTTCTGTGTCGCCGTGTGTCACGGCGGAAGGATCAACTGCGGCGGCGCCCGGTCGCGTGAGGCCCGGCCGAAGACGTAGTACAGCAGTGCGGGCACGATGAGGCCGACGAGCCAGGAGATATCGACGCCCCCGAGCGCCTCAACCCAGGGGCCCGTGTAGAACGACGTCGACAAGAACGGAATCTGCACAGCAATGCCGATCAGGTAAATCAGGATGCCTGTGCGGTTCCAGCGCCCGTAACGTCCGTCGGGATCGCTCAGGGCCGGGACGTCGTAACGGGATCGCGTGAACGCGTAGTAGTCGACCAAATTGATCGCGCTCCACGGCGTGAACACCGCCAGCAAACACAAAATGAACGACTCAAACGACTTGAGAAAGCTGTGTCGACCGATGATGGCCAGTAGCGCCGCGGCACTGACCATCGCGATGATGTAGACGAGGCGGTGCCGCACCGAGACGCGGACTCGACCCCGGAATCCGCTGACCATCGTCGCCATCGACATGAAACTGCCGTACGCGTTCAGGGCCGTCACCGTGACTTTGCCAAAAGCAATGGCGCCAAAGAGCAGAGCCGCGACACCGGCCGTACCGCCCAGACTCACGATATAGGACACTTCGTGGTGCGCGAAGGCCTTGCCGGCGAGGGCCGCCGCAAACACGCCGAACGTCATGGCGATCTGTGAACCGATGACTGACCCTAAGCCCACCGCGGTGACAACGCGCACGACCGAGGTCTGTCTGGGCAGATAGCGCGAGTAATCGGCGACGTACGGTCCATAGGCAATCTGCCAGGAGGCCGACAACGACATGGAGAGGAGAAAACTAGCCCAAGTGAAGTGCCGATCGGCCAGTAAGGTATCGACCGATTGCGTGGCGAAGAGGCGCGCGAAGAGGTAGCCAAACGCGACGACGCCCACGACACTCGCGATCCGTCCGAGTCGATGAATGACCCGATAACCGAGGAGCGTCACGACCACGATGAGGCTGGCAAACACAGCGATCGCCCACGCCTCATCGATACCGAGCAGTTGCCCAAGCGCCTGCCCGGCGAGCAGGCATCCGCTGGCGGAAAAACCGATGTACATGAGGCACACGGCAATGATCGGGATCATCGCGCCGTAGACGCCGAACTGGACACGACAGCTGATCATCTGCGGTAAGCCCAACTGGGGGCCTTGGGCGGCGTGTAACGCCATGACGGCGCCGCCGATGCACTGCCCGACAAAGAGGGCGATCAAGGACCAGTACACGTCTCCGCCGAAGACGACGGCCAGGGCGCCCGTCACGATCGCAGTGATCTGCAGATTCGCGGCAAGCCAGAGCGTGAATTGGCTGGCGAGTCCGCCGTGGCGTTCGCTCTCGGGGATGTAGTCGATTGAACGGATTTCGAGTGCGTCCGACCAGGCCGTCCTGGGGATGTTTGACGGTGCCATGCGCTGCGCCCTTACGGTATCGCGGAGCCATTACTCTGCCACGTTCGTCTCTTTACGGGGGAATGACATGGGTATCCGGTTCTACCCCGACGCTTGACGCTGTGCCTGCGCAGAGATTCGGCGCTTCAGTGAGGCGTGCTAGAGTCCGTGCGCGTTCTCATACAGGGCCAACCATGGGTTGGTGCGTCTTAGCCACCGATCGGGTCATCCAATGACGTCTGTCGACGCGTCTCTGACCACGTTGCAATTTGCGCTGAAATCCGGCCGCGCCAAGACGGCGGAATTAGGCTTGCGGCAGTGGCTGCAACAGCGACCGGGCCATCGGCGCGCTGAGTGGCTGCTGGCCGTCGCCCTGTTAGACCAAAATTGCCCTCAGGAGGCACGTTCGATACTCGAGAGGCTGTGCGCAGCCGTTGACGTACCCAGCGACGTCACCGTAGATCGGGCACGCTGCCTACGCGCCTGTGGTGAACTGAGCTCTGCCAGAGGACACGTGCGGTCGGTACTGTCGCGGGAGGCGCAGCACCCGAGAGCCTGGCTGGCATACGCAGACATTCTGGTCGACCTGAATCAAATGGACGATGCCCGCATCGCGTTCGAAAGGGCGAGGGAATGCGAACCGCAACGCGCGCGCATTGAGATCGCCACCGCCCGATTGTTGGCAGACGATCGGGAGGCTGCGGAAATGCATTTTCGGGCGGTCCTACAACAGGATCCCGCCCATGTCTCCGCATTGTGCGGGCTCGCTGCGCTGTCACTCGGGGCGGACATGCCGCGTGACGCGGAGCGGTTACTCCGGCATGCCTTGCGTCAGTCCGCCTATGTACCGTTGGCATGGCGGGGTCTTGGGCCCGCCCTGCTGGAACTCGGTCGTCTGAGCGAGGCTGCGCAGGCGGCCGCGTTATTACGCCGGCTGGAACCTGAAAATCCGCAAAGCTGGATAGCGACAGCGGCGTCGGCAGCGCGACTATTGCGCCAGGAGGAAGCGCTTGAGGCCTATCAGGTCGCGGCTCGATTGAAGCCCACAGAAGTGAGGCTGCTGACCTCCATCGGCCATATCCATAAGACGCTCGGCCAGCGCGCACAAAGCGAAGCCGCGTATAAGGCCGCTTGGGCACTCGATCCGGTTAACGCAGAAGCCTGTTGGAGCCTCGCGGATCTAAAGAACTATCGGTTTACGGACGAGGAAGTCGCATCGATGGAAGAGCGCCTCGCCGACCCGGCACACGATCCGGCGGGGGAAGCGCAGTGGCACTTCGCGTTGGGTAAAGCGTACGAGCAGCGCGCAGACTATACGCAGTCGTTCCAACACTATGCGAAAGGCAATGCTAGGCGTCGACGCGACAGCCCGTTTGATGGTCATGCGTTCGATGCACGAGCAGCCCGCATTCAGGCGATTTTCGATGCCGAGTTCTTCGCGGAGAGATCGGGCGTTGGCGATCCCAGTTCATCTCCCATCTTCGTTGTCGGGTTGCCCCGTTCTGGCTCGACGTTGATCGAGCAAATACTGGCGAGTCACTCCGCGGTGGAAGGCACGATGGAGTTGCCCAATATCCTCAATATTGTTCGTGACATCGATCACCGAACGCCCTCGCGTAACGGCTATCCCGAGGCGGTACCCGATATCCCGGTCGAGGAGTGGGCGTCTTTGGGCGCTCGGTACCTGAGCGAAATCGAGCCTTTACGGTCTGGGCGTTGTCACTTCATTGATAAGTTGCCCAATAATTTCAGTCACATAGGCTTGATACATACGATTCTTCCGCATGCTCGTATTATCGACGCCCGGCGTCACCCGATGGACTGCTGCTTGAGCGCTTTTAAGCAGCATTTCGCCGAGGGCCAAACCTTCAGTTACGACCTGACCGATTTAGGTCGTTATTACCGAACGTATCTGCGACTCATGAGCCACTGGGAGTCTGTATTGCCCGGCGTGGTCTTAACCGTGCAGTACGAGGCGTTGGTCGCCGATCCCGAAGCACAGATCCGCCGTTTACTCACCCATTGTGGGCTCGAGTTTGAAGCGTCGTGTCTGCAGTTCCACGCGACACGGCGTTCCGTGCGCACAGCGAGCGCAGAACAAGTGAGGCAACCGCTTTATCGTTCCAGCATCGGCTACTGGCGCCATTTCGAAGCGCATCTGGGCCCATTGCGTGAAGCGTTGGCGGAACCGGTTGCGCTAGGGGATTGATGCAAAGCCGGATAGGGCGCATACCGACATCGGTCAGTATGCCGTCGTGCTCAGAATTATGGCATCTTGATACGGTTTAGATGACGATTGGTCGCATACAGTCTAATTGCCGGGGGGGGTCATTCATGAAAAAGGACCGGACTGCGCTCAACGATTTGGGTGGTGCCCACGATTCTCGTCCGCCACTGTCTGCCTTGCGATTTGCGGTCACTGCGGTCTTGTCGATGGCGCTCGCTCAAGGAGCGAGCGGTGCCCCATCCGACGGCGGGAGCGGCGTATTAGAGGAAGTGGTCGTCACCGCGCGCAAGCGAGAGGAGAGCCTGCAGTCTGTGCCACTCAGCATTGACGTCTTTACAAAAAAAGATCTGCAGAATTTGGCGATCACCCAATTCGATGACTATGCGGAGAAGGTGCCGTCCATCTCGTTTATCAGCGTAGGGCCCGGTACACAGTTGTTCGTCATGCGCGGTGTGTCGGACGGTAGTAACCCGAATTACGCAAATAGTTCGGCGACCGGATTTTTCGTAGACGATATGTCGACCAGCTGGTTTGGCACTCAGCCGGACTTGCATTTGTACGATATTGCCCAGATCGAAGTCCTGAACGGTCCTCAAGGTACGACCTTCGGCGCGGGATCGATGTCCGGGGCCGTCCGTTACATTACCAACAAGCCCGACGTGCATTCGTTTAGCGCCGGCATAGATGTCGACGGCGCCATGATTCATGGCGGGTCGAACGACTCGACTTACGAAGGTTTCGTTAATGTGCCGCTTATCGACGGTGTCTTGGGGTTGCGTGCATCGGCATTCAGCGATAACCGAGGCGGTTTTATCGATAATCTCCTGACCACCCGGCAGTGGGTCAATGGGACCGTATCCGACAACAGCGCCTGGGCGCGTTCTAACTACAACAAGGAGCATGTGGAAGGCGGCCGATTGGGTCTGAAGGGGGTCTTGAGCGACGCGTGGAGCGCCACATTGACCCTGACCTTTCAGCGCCAAACGAGTTTAGGGGCATGGGATGAGGACCTAACCAACTACGGACCCCGGGAAGTTTCGCGCTTTGGACCGGAATCGCACTTTCACGAAGCACGGATGTTGGATTTCCATGTTGATGGCGATGTCGGTATCGGTGATCTCGTCTATGCGAGCACCTACTGGGCACTGCCCACGAGACAAAACAACGAATATTCCCAGTACATGCAGAATCATGCCGGCGGAATTACCGAAGCGTTTACGTGCCTCAGTGATCCGACCTATGGCGGTACGGCCTATACCGGTTGCAATGTGCCGGTCCAGTTTTATGAGTACCACAGCAACCCGGAGCGATGGTCCAACGAGTTGCGGCTCGCGTCCAAAGCCGGTGGACGCCTGCATTGGTTGACAGGATTGTATTGGGAAAAAACGCGAGACAAGGATTCCGGTAGTACGTTTTATACCCCGGGCCTGCGGACCGACGGGGCTGCATTCCAATACTACGAGGCCCTGTACGGCACCACCGCATCGTCGCTACCGCCCGGTGAATGGTATGCCTATCGCACTCGGTCGGATTATCTGCAGACGACCGAGTTCGCCAACATAAGTTACGATTTGACCGATCGACTCAACGTCGAGGCGGGTGCGGTGCATTTCCACGCGGATTCGCGTTACCAGAGTGCCTACGGTCAGTTCGCCTACGCGCCCACAACACCCTCGTTATCGACGAACGCATCGCATAAGGTGAACGGAAAACTGGGTCTGAACTACAAGTCCAGTGACGCACTGCTTCTGTATGCAGACGCCTCGCAGGGCTTTCGTGACGGCGGGTCGAACTCCGGATATCCCGACAGTTGTTATGCAAACGGAGTGCCTCACCAATATGTTCCGGACACTCTCAATAATTTTGAGTTGGGTTGGAAATCTACGAGTCGCGGCGGGCGCCTGATCTTTAATGGCGCCACGTATTTTATGCGCTGGAAAGATCTACAGACGCTTATTTACGACGTTGATATCTGTGCGCCGAGTAGCTTTAACGTCAACGTCGGTGAAGCTCGCATCTACGGCGCAGAGTCGAATGTCGAATGGAAACCGGATGATCACTGGTCAGCCCAAGCCTCGGGGAGTTACACGGATTCCCACCTCATTAATAGCGCCTACGCGACTTTCCAGGGGAACATAGGCGAGCGCTTACCGTTCGTTCCCTATTTCAGTTATAGCTTCAATGTCCGCTATCAGCGCTCCGTCGGTGGGAGCCTTAATGCCTACGCGCAGTTCGATGTCGCCCATAAGGGCGATATGTGGAACGACTTGCATGTGGCCGGATCCAAGGGATTTGGTCGCATTCTGCAGCCCGCCTATTCGTTGATGAACTTCCGTGTAGGCATCAATCCGGATGGTGGGCATTGGTTGGCGGAGGTTTACGTTCGCAACCTCGCGGATACCAATGCCATCGTGTATTCCAACACCGGCAATTTCGATTTGCGCGAAACCACCAACGAACCCCGGACCATTGGCTTACGCCTTAATTACCGGTTTGGCCGAGAGGCGAACGCGGAGTGATGGTCTTTGCAGACGGACGGGCATAAACGACCCGTCCGTCAATGATGGTGTAATCCACCCGGATCCGGTGAATGTTTAGGGCTGGCATGGCAAACGGGTCGCGATTGAGTACCACCACGTCGGCGGCATATCCCGCCGCTATTCGCCCGCGCAGCCCGTCCTCGTGAAGCAGGTAAGCGCCTGCCGCCGTGTAGGCATTGAAGGCTTCGGCGAGATTTAGGCGGCCCGACGGATGCCAAGTCGTGTCGGGATGTCCCTTTGGGTCGACTCCGCCGGGATACCGATGGGTGATTGCGGTTTCAATACCTGCGAGCGGAGAGACGTCGGTGACTGGCCAGTCTGTGCCCCAGGCGAGTGTGGCGCCAGCGTTCAATAGTTCTCGTGCCGGGAGTAACCGGGCACTGCGTTCGGCACCAAAGAGGCGCGGCCCGTCCTCTGCCTCCCAGACGTCACCGAGGCTCCATAGCGGCGTCATGTTGGCCACGACGTTCAGCGCCTTGAAACGGGGCACGTCGGCGGTATCGACGAGGCATAAGTGAGCTAAGGTGTGGCGTCTGTCCGTCGTTCCGTTCGTAAGTTGCGCAGACTCGATCGCGTTCAGGGCCGCGCGCACGGCGCCATCGCCCTGAGTGTGCAGGTGCACCTGAAAGCCCTCGGCGTCCAAGCGTGTAATTATCCGGTTTAGACGGGCTGCGTCGACGAACAGCGATCCCGAGCCGTACCGCGGGTCGTCGCTGTATGGCGCGAGTAGGGCGAGCGTGTGCGAGGCATACGCACCATCGAGAAAAATTTTGACGCAGTTGGCCGTCAATCGTGGTCCAGGTAGGAGCTCTCGTTGTGCAATGAATGCCTCGATCTGCGCATTGTCGTCCTCCGTGGGTCGGAATGGCATGCACAGGTTTGCCCGCACGCTCAATTCGCCGCGTGACGCTAACGTCCGGTACGCAGCGATGACCGCAGGAGTGGCCATGGCATCTTCGACCGCGGTGACGCCCAGTTGCACCATGTGCGTTAGCGCGTGCCGTAGGTTTGCCACTTCCTCGTCGTCGCTAATGACCGGCAATAGCGGCGTGACTAGATCCATAGCGGCATCTTCGTGCAAGACGCCGTAGGGTTGACCGTCAGGTGTGCGCTCGATACGGCCATCCAGTGGGTCGGGCGTGTCGGCAGACACGTGCGCCGCCGCGAGTGCCCGACTGTTAACCCAAGCCGAGTGACCCGAGTTGTCGGTGAGGAAGGCCGGCCGGTCTGGGACCAACGAGTCGAGAAATTCCCGCGTCGGGAGTCCGTTGGGACGGAACGCGATTTTGTCCCAGCCGTCTCCGACGATCCAAGGAGAGTGTGGATGCGTTGCAGCAAACTTTCGAATGCGTTGGGCAATGGCTGTTCGCGTTGTGAGTCCGTGCAAATCGAGCGAGGTCTCTGGATTGGGTGCGTCCGCCGGGTGTACGTGCGAATCCTGAAAACCCGGAACCACCCTTCGACCCTTGAGATCAATGACACGCGTCTGGGTGCCGATGGCAGAGTGGGCGATCGCGTCTGCTCCCACATAGACGATACGGCCGTCTTGCACCACGATGGCTTCGGCATCCGGTACACCGTTGGTGCCGGAGTAGATTCTCCCGTGCAGTAGAACAAGGTCTGCGGGCGCAGCAGAAGCCGTAGCGATGCACAGTCCAGTGATGACCATCAGAGCAAGCCGATGCTTTGCCCGTCGCCTTAACGGGGTCACGAAATTCTGAGCCGGGACGGGTGTGATACGCGAGGGCGTGTTGTGTTTGCGGGCCGGGTATCGTGCAGTCGGTGGGTAATGAAGGGCCATGTCTCGTGCCTGAGGTAGATCCAAAACGGGCCAGCCCACGAATCATCGAGGGCGTCGCTCCTTAATGATGGATCATATGTCGATCCTGAGAGGATCGGATATTCAAATGGGGTAGTGGAATTCACTGCGGTAAGCGCGGATTATTGGGTGAGGTCGATACACAAAGACGCGATGCTCTGAGCGGCTTACGGCGAGATTGTCCCGGTGCTTTGTGGGCGACCTTCCGAGGTTTCCAAGATACGGTGCCGCGGTGCGGCGACGCGAGCAGGACGTTAAGCCAAGGAGCGGCTGATGAAGGGACTCAAACTCATACTCTGTTTTTTCTGGTGCCTTGCGGCCTGTGGCGGCGGCGCCTCGTCCTCAACGAGTCAGCCGACACCGTCGGCGCCGACGGCGACAGCGGTAGATTTGGCCAATGCGAAGGCCGCGAACCTGACCGCTGCGCTCGACGCCACGACGAAAATCGCCACATTAAAGTGGTCGGATACCTTCCCGGCGGGCACGCCCTATGCCGTCGAGCAAAAGGACGCCTCCGGTGTATGGTCGACCATCGATTCGGTACCGGGTACGGGCGGCGCGGGAGCGAGTCTTTCATGGGCACGAACCACCAATGTGTCCACCACCTTACGGGTTGCTGCTCAAAAAACCGGATACGAGGTGCCTCTGGACACCCCCGCCGGAAGTACCGATATCGCGATTACGGTGCCGACCACGCTGCCGACCATTCAGTTCGATCAAAACCAGCCCGTCAGTGGTGTGGTGAACGTGTCGATTTCGGGCGGCTCCGGTTACTCGTCGGTGGACTGGTATGTCGATCTCAACCTTCTGGGATCGAGTTCTTCGGCTCCGGCATACAGTGTGGCGCTGAATACGAGCTCCCTCACGGCGGGTTCGCATTTGATCCTCGCAAGAGTTCAGACAGCCCCGGGCTCCTATCTGGAATTGCGGCAAACCGTCCAGGTGGCTAATCCTGAGGTCGCAGTTCAGGTCGGTGTGAGCGGCACATCGGGGACTGTGTCCGTGAATGTCACCGCGACGTCGGTGTATGGCATTGCCTCGGTGAGTGCAGCGATTGACGGCCAACCCCTCGGTACGCTGTCTGCGCCCAATTGCGCCGGCTTGGGATGCGGGAATGGTTATCAGTTTTCCCTGAATACGTCAGTTGTGGGCTCAGGGGCACACACCATCACAGCGACCGCTACCGATACCGCCGGTGTATCGGCCAGCAGCTCGATCAGCATTACGTTCAGTAACCCACCCGTCGTCGCCGTCAATACCCCGATCGATGGCGCGATCGTCACTGGCACCTTGGCCATCGCGGGTACCGTCACGACCGACCAAACCAATGCGACGGTCTCCGTCAGTGCCACTCTGGGGAGTCTCCCGATACTGACATCCGCCGCATCCTCATTCTCCAGCAGTTTCAGTCTGGCGGGCGTCACGCCGGGCACCTATACGCTGACCGTGGTTGCGACGGATAGCTCAGGTCTCGCGAGTACTGTGACTCGCCAAGTGACGGTGGCTTCGTCGTCGGCGCTGGTCTACACGCCGGTCCTGACACTCGGCGCGGGCGCCTCAGTCTTGGCCGCGACAAGCACGAATGTCGTGTATGCCGCCGCCGACGCTTCGATCCACGTCCATACCGCAACGTCCGACACCCTGTTATCTCAGGCCGGACTGACGAATCTAACGGGTTGGCAGATTGCCGATAATGGCTATGTGGTCGCTCAGGGCTTTGGTACGGATCGGCCGGGCGGCGCGACCAGTATTTATGGTTGGGCGCCAGGCAACAGCATCGCTACTAATTTATCGAATCTGGCCGTCTCCCAGAGCATTTACGATCAGGCATTGCCGATGCATTACCCATGGGTCCTCTGGGCGAGCCTTGTCAGTTCCAATTGGAACCAATACACCCTCTACAACCTGGTAACCGGCCAGACTCTGATTGTGCCGGCTCCGGCGGGCGTCTTGCTTGTGGGTAACAATAGCTGTGATTTCACGACCACGAACGGCCAATTGACACTATTTTATTGGGCTGAACTTGAGGACTCCAGCCAGCACTACACAACGAACGTCTACCGCTGGGATCAGGCCACCAATGCCTCGCAGCCCATCACAGCTGACGGGGTGTCTCTGTACCCTCAGACCGACGGCATGAGAATCGCATGGCAAACGGATCACAGTGCGCCGCCGCCCCAGGCACCTTTTACGTTGTCCGTCGAGTCGATAGCCTCCGCCGGGGCTAGTGTTCTGTCGACCAGCATGTCCAATTTTCAACTGTCGGGCGGTGTGCTGGCGTGGGTGGATCAGACGGTGACGACGTCAGCACTGGGTGTCTCCACCGTTACCGCCCAGGCCATTCGGGCGTCGGATGGGTCAACGACGTCGACATTGTCTGGATTGCTGACGAGTGCGCTGTTCGGTACCAGCGGTGGCTATGTGGCGTACGAAGAGAGCGGGAAACTCTACGATTGGAGTCCGTCGGGCGGCAAAACGCTGTTGTTTGACGCGACCCCAGGGCAGGTACACCTCACCGGATCGACGCTGTACTTCACCAATGGAACGACACAAGCGCTCTACTCGATCCCCATGCATTAAATCCGCGGTGGATGAGCCACCGTGGCAGCGTCCATAAACCGTTACACGTAACCGATCCGGTTCCCAGTGAACTTGCTGGAGAACCGGATACGGATATGGTTAGACACAGCCCTGAAGACGGTGATTCCCTAGGTGTCCCGCAGGGGCGAAGAATTCGCGGAGCATGTCTACCGCCAACGATCGCTGTCCGGCGAGGGAACGGCGACGTGACGTGAGCGCGTTTGATCGGGGCCGAGGGCCCTGGAGTTGCGAGTAAAGGTTAGAGTTCTGGATCCTGGGGCGGATATGACCCGGGTTCATATCAATAAGGGTCGGCCGGTCATCGCCCCAAAAAGATTTCGGCGCGAACCACTTGTATCAAAAAACACCGTATGAGATCGTTTGCAATCACGGGATTTGAGTAAATCCGGGGGGTGCCCATGTCGGGCAGCAGTCCACCGTTGGACCCGCTCGGCGTTGAGGGGCTTGTAGGTGTTGTCGATCGATCATCAAATAACGTTGGCCCACCGGCACGTACTGGCCGGTTTAGAGCAGGCCGGCGCGGATCTGTGCTCGTCAGCCGACGGCGCAGCCTTTAGGGAACGGCTGGATCGCCATTTTCCCGTGCTGTTTCGCGAATTGTCCACGCTGTATGGGGAGCGCCCGGATTTTCTGAATTTCCTCGGGTCGCTGCTCAATACCGCGTACTCCGCGTGGGTGGCGCGTCCCGCTGACCTGAAAGCGCTCGATCGTGAACGCGAGCGCGACGCGCAGTGGTTCCAATCCGAACGCATGCTCGGCGGTGTCTGCTACGTCGACAAGTTTGCGGGCAGCCTGAAGGGCGTCGAGGCGCAAATTCCCTACTTTCAAGAGTTGGGGCTGACCTATCTGCACTTGATGCCGTTGTTTCGCTGTCCGGAAGGCAACAGCGATGGCGGGTATGCCGTCTCCAGTTACCGGGACGTGAATCCGGCTCTCGGCACGATGGATGACCTGAAATCGCTGGCTGCCGCACTTCGGAAGGCGGGGATCAGCCTCGTCCTTGATTTCATCTTCAATCACACGTCGGACGAACACGCCTGGGCACAAGCCTGCGTGTCCGGTGACCCGGCGTTCCACGATTTCTATTACCTCTTTCCCGACCGGACCCTCCCGGATCAATACGATCGCACCCTGCGGGAAATTTTTCCGGATCAACATCCGGGCGGGTTCTCACAGTTGCCCGACGGGCGCTGGGTCTGGACGACGTTCAATTCCTTTCAATGGGATTTGAATTACGCGAATCCGGCCGTGTTTACGGCAATGGCGGGTGAGATGCTCGCGATCGCCAATCTGGGCACTGAATTTCTGCGGATGGACGCGGTCGCGTTCGTCTGGAAGCGGATGGGGACATCCTGCGAGAACTTGCCGGAAGCCCACACGGTCATTCGTGCGTTCAGCGCGCTCGCGCGCATCGCGTCTCCGAGCCTGCTCTTCAAGTCGGAAGCGATCGTGCACCCGGACGATGTGGTCAAGTACATCTCCCGCGAGGAGTGCCAGATTTCGTATAACCCGCTGCAAATGGCGCTGCTGTGGAACAGTCTCGCCACGCGCGAAGTGAATTTGCTGCAGCAGGCCTTGGAGACGCGCCATAACCTGGTGCCCGATACCGCCTGGGTCAACTACGTTCGTAGCCACGACGACATCGGTTGGACGTTCTCGGACGAGGATGCGGCCTTACTTGGAATTCACGGCTTTGAGCATCGGCAGTTCCTCAACCGTTTTTACGTGAATCGGTTTGAGGGCAGTTTCGCGCGCGGCGTGCCGTTTCAAGACAACCCGCTCACGGGCGATTGCCGAATTTGCGGTACGAGTGCGTCGCTGGCCGGGGTCGAGCAGGGCGACGTCCACGGGGTGGCGCGCGTCTTGCTGCTTTACAGCGTTGCGCTATCGAGCGGCGGCATCCCGCTCCTGTATCTCGGCGATGAAGTGGGCCAACTCAACGACCACAGCTACCTCGACAACCCCGATCAGGCCATGGACAGCCGGTGGGTGCACCGGCCAGCCTACGATGCGGAGCGGTATGCCGAGCGGCATCGCCCGGACACGGTGGCGGGCCGGATCTACGACGGGCTGCGGCACATGATCGGTGTGCGTCGCGTGCACACCGTGTTCGCTGGGGGGCAGTGTCAGGGCTTCCGCGCCGGCTCCCCGCATGTCTTGGGGTACCTGCGCGGGGCGGTGGGCGCCCATGTCCTCGTGTTGGCGAACTTCAGCGAATCGGCGCAACGCCTCCCGGCGCGCGTGTTCGCCGCGCAACCGGCGCGTGCTCGCGATCTGCTGAGTGGCGCCACGCACGCGTTACACGACGGCGTAACGCTCGCCCCGTACCAGGTCCTCTGGCTCGACTGCGGCGCCACGGCCGGTTAACGCGCGAGCGACCGAGCCCCAGCCGGCTTAGCTCGGTGCCGATCCGGTGTCGGCGCGGTTCGATCGACCGAGCCGACGCGAACGTGGCTTACCGTGCCGACACAGACGCGATGTCGAAGCTGTCCCGCACGGTAAATTCATGGGGAACGGCGGCCTCAGGGTCCTCGAGGCGATGCATCTCGACGTGCAACTGCTGACTCGTCGCTGCGAGCGTCAAATAATGAAAATTGGGTTCGCCGGGGGATTGGTAGCGATCGCCCTCGCGACTCACCGCGTAGGGTTTGGCGCCGCCGCCGCCCGAGACCAGATACACCACGCCGCCGTGCTCCCGACGCTCGTAGTTGTGGACGTGACCGGCGATGACGAGTAGACGCGCCGACAGATGCTTCGCCCGCTCCGTCAGGTAGTCGGCGAGCACCACTTCGCTCGGTCGCACGTTGTGGCGCAGCGGGTCCGATTCCTGCGCCGACACGGGCGGGTGATGCAAGAACAGGATGACGAAGTGCGTGCTGCTCGGGAGGTGATCCAGCTCGTTTTCCAGCCACAGCCGTTGCGGGCTGCCGACGTTAAAGGGCAGGGCGCTGTCCAACGCCAGCGCCCGGACGGTCCCGAGGTTCACCGCGTAGTACCGACGGTCGCGTAAGGATGGGTTGGCGTCCCACCAGTGCTTTAAGCACTCGCTTTCGGCGCAGCCGGCAAACTCGTGATTGCCGAGCGCCGGAAATACCGCGATGTTCCGCTCGCGCCAGACGGCCGTTTCTTGCTGGTAGACGGTGTAGTCGTTCACGGTGCCGCCGTGCCACGGCACGTCACCGGTCATGAGCACCGCATCGGCCGTTTCCTCGGCTATCCGCTTGACGAGCGCCTGACGCGGACCCGGCCGCGACGCGTCCTTTTCGGCGGGGTCCGTAAAGCGCTGATCGCCGTAGGCAATCAGCCGCACCGTGGTGGAGTCTTTAGGGGTCACCGAAAAGGCGTCGGCGGCGGTGTCCGCCCGGCCGGTGGCGGAGAGGGCGACGAGGACGAGTGCGCTCAGCACTCCGGGCGTGAGCTTCGTGAGACGCAACATGAGTCATCCTCCGTTAGGGCGGTCGAGGCTACCGGCGCCGGTGGCCATCGGCAAGCCCGCGGTCAGGCCCGGGAACGTCCGGGCTTGAGCGGCAAGCGGATCCGCTGGAGTCGTGGCAACAGCGGTCGGCGCTTGGCTTTGACCTTCGGTCGATGGCGATGTCGCAACACGATGGGTACCGACCGCGCCAACACATCGAACGGTGTCGGGCGCTCGTCCTTGGGGAGCAACGGCGCCGGCCACGAGCCTTGCACATCGAGGAAGGAGTCGGGCCAACCGCCCAACGCATACGTGCGACGGCACAATTCGCGCGCCAACGCCGTCCGATCCAGATCCTTGGGCAAATCCGCGGCCGGAATGGGGTCACCGATCACGACCTGCACGGGGCGGCGCGTGCGCCGCACGTTCTCGCCAATCAAGAGCCCCCAGCGCAGGGTAAGGCTCCAATGGCTCACCAATTGGAAGAGACGGCCGTTCTGACCCTCAAACCACATCGGCAGCACCGGTGCCTGCGTCCGTTCGACCAATTGCGCCACGAACGGATGCCAGGTCGCGTCGACGGCGGGGCTGGCACCGAAGGCGTCCGGCGACGTTGAAATGCCGCCGGCCGGGAAAATGATCAGCACGCCACCGTCGTCCAGTTGCCGACGGGCCGCGAGGCGGCTGGCGGCATTCGCGCGCTGGGCCTCGCGAGTAGGCGCGGTATCGAGTCGAATCGCTTTTTCAGCTAATTCAGGAACATACCGCCCTTCATTGAGCAATATTTTGAAGTCGCTGCGCACCTGACTGACGAGCCAGCAGGCGATGAGGCCGTCGATGATGCCGTAGGGGTGGTTGGCCACGATGAGCAAGGGGCCCGTCGCCGGGATGCGCTGCAAGGCGCCCTCCGCCAAGTCGAGGCGCACCCCGAGCAGGCGCATACAGTCATCCCAAAACCGCGCAGGGTCTTTCTGGGTGGTCCGGTATCGATCGTAGAGGCGCTGCAGGTAGGCCTGCCCGGAGAGCGTTTCGAGCGCTCGGATGAGCAGACGCTGGCCCGCCGGGACGGTGGGGTCGGACATCGAATACGCCGTGCTGTGGGGCTCGGCAGATGACGGATCCATGGGGCCTCGGTCGCCGGTGAGAATATGACCATTAGGCCACTGCGATGCTACCGATTGATGACGGTCGCCGTTGACGGGTGGTCTGCGGCCCACAAAAGGGGTGGCGGGGGTTGGCCGATCGGGCTAGTGTCGCCGCTTCGTTGATGCCGGTGGAGCGACCATGGTCACGATCGATTTTGGAGTGATGGCCCTGTACATGGTGGGCATCTTGCTGACCGGCGTGTGGGCCAAACGCAAGATCACCAGCCAGGAAGAGTTTCTGGTGGCCGGTCGCAGCGTCGGCTTGTTCCTGTACGCCGGAACGCTCGCGGCCATCGTGCTTGGCGGGGCGTCGACCGTGGGCGGCGTCAAACTCGGCTACCAGTACGGGATATCCGGGCTCTGGCTCGTCTTTATGTACGGCCTCGGTATCCTCGTCTTGAGCGTGTGGTTCGTCCCGAAAATCCTGGCGATGAACCTCGTCACCGTCCCGGAACTGCTTGGCCGTCGATTCTCGCGACGAGTGCGCATGGCCGGCGGCGTGGTCATGGCCGCTTACGACTTCATGGTGGCCGTCACCGCAACGATCGCGGTCGGTGCCGTCATGGAGGTGATTGTCGGTATCCCACGCACCCAAGCGATCTTGCTCTCCAGCATCGTCATGGTGGCCTACTCGGTGTTGGGTGGCATGTGGTCGTTGACCGTGACCGACATCGTTCAGTTCGTGATCAAAACGATCGGCATACTCTTCGTGCTCTTGCCAGCATCCATTTATCACGCCGGTGGCTTCAGTGGCATGGCCGCCCATTTGCCGGCGGGCTTTTTGGATCTGGGACACATCGGCACGGCGAAGATCGTGTCGTTTTTCATCCTCTATTTCTTTGGGATCATCATTGGCCAAGATGTCTGGCAGCGCGTCTTCACGGCCAAAAATTTGCGCGTTGCCCGCACCGGTGGCGTGATCGTGGCCCTGTATTGCTTTGTATACGCCGCCGCCGGTGGCCTGATCGGCGCCGCGGCCCACGTGTTTCTGCCGCCGCTCGCCGATCCCGATTCTGCGTTCGCCTATGCCGTCAATGCAGTGCTGCCGGTCGGTATGCGCGGCCTCGTGCTGGCCGCCGCGCTTGCGGCAATGATGTCCACCGCCTCCGCGTGCCTGCTGGCCACCTCCACCGTGATTCTGGAGGACGTGGTGCTGCCGTTGCGCGGGGGCGGGCAGGGATCGGTGGCCCAAAGTCGGGTGCTGACCTTGCTGTGTGGCGTGCTGATGACGGCGGTGGCGTGCCAGACCAAGGATGTGATCGCGGCCATCACCATTGCCTACGACTTCCTGGTCGGCTCATTGTTTGTGCCGGTCATGGGCGCCATGTTGTGGCGGCGCGGTACCGAGCGGGGTGCGATGGTGTCCATCGGTGTCAGCGCGCTGGTGGTGGTGGGGCTGTTGTTCGGGGTCGGTCTCGATTCGGATCTGCCCATCTACATCGGCTCGGCGACCAGTCTGGTCGTGTTCGTTCTCGTCAGTCTTGCGGGGTCCGATCACGAGGCCGCGCGGGGCGTACGCCCGACGTAAGACCGGTAGGCGCTAGGCTGTCGCTAATCTGTCATCTGTGTGGATGACCATGTACGATCGTATTTTAGGACGAGTAATCGCGATGAGAACGGTAGACGACCTGGCGAGTAACGCGTTCGGTCCTCGACCGAATGCCACCTTCGGCGACCGCGAAGGTCGGGTCGTTGGCACCGATGTTCCGGTGCTGCCGCGGAGCCTCGCGTGAGCGGGGCGGGGCGGCGATACTCCCTACGCCGGCGCGTGCTCGTGACCGGCGGTGCCGGCTTTCTGGGGTCGCATCTGTGCACGCGACTGCTAGAGCGGGGCGACGACGTGCTCTGCGTGGATAATTTCTACACCGGCACGCGGGACAACATTGCGCATTTGCTCGGTCAACCGGGCTTCGAATTGATGCGCCACGACGTCTGTTTTCCGCTCTACGTTGAGGTCGACGAGATCTATAACCTCGCGTGCCCTGCGTCACCGGTGCACTATCAGCACGACCCTGTGCAAACGACCAAGACGTCCGTGCACGGCGCCATCAACATGTTAGGTCTCGCCAAGCGGGTGGGTGCCAAGATACTTCAGGCGTCGACCAGCGAGGTTTATGGGGATCCGGAAGTGCACCCGCAGCCGGAGAGCTACTGGGGGCGAGTGAACCCGATCGGCGTCCGCAGTTGCTACGACGAGGGCAAGCGGTGTGCCGAGACCCTGTTCTTCGACTATCACCGTCAACACCGCCTACGGATCAAGGTGGCGCGGATCTTCAACACCTACGGGCCACGCATGCATCCGAACGACGGGCGCGTGGTCTCGAATTTCATTGTGCAGGCGTTGGAAGGGCGACCGATTACGCTGTACGGCGTGGGCGCCCAGACGCGTTCCTTTTGCTACGTGGACGATCTCATCGATGGGTTGATCCGCCTCATGGATTCCCCGGATGATTTCACCGGACCCGTGAATTTGGGCAATCCGGGCGAGTTCAGTATGAAGGAGCTGGCCGAAGCGGTGCTCGAATTGACCGGATCCGCGTCGCCCATCAGTTATCAGCCGTTGCCCCCGGACGACCCGGCGCGCCGCCGCCCGGACATAGCGCTCGCCGAGTCGGCGCTGGACTGGCGGCCTCAGGTCGCACTGCGCGACGGCCTCGCGCCGACCATCCGGTATTTTGAGCGATTGTTGCAAGGCCCCGCTGATCGCCCGACCTGACCGCGCAGGCGCGGCGCATCGCGCGAACGTCGATCGCGACAAACCGAACGTCCACGCGATCGTTTCCCGTTTAGACTCCGTTCTTCGCCGTGTGACGCGTCGTTGTGCGGGCGCGCGGCGACTCGACGCCGATAGACTGTAGAAGGTAACGCTATGACGTATCAAAAGACGGGCCCTGTCGATGGGGTCGCCTATGAACCGATGCGGGAACCCCGCTATACGGATATCGCCACGTTCATGCGTGCGCCGTTGGTGCACGGACTGAATGAGGTCGACATCGGACTCATCGGTATACCCACCGATCTCGGTGTCACTAACCGCCCGGGCGCGCGACACGGCCCGCGCGAGATCCGCAATCAGTCCAGTTTCATGCGGGCGTTTAACCTGGGGATGCGCCTCAACCCGTACGAGCTGTGCCGTATCGGTGATCTCGGCGATGTGCGATTTTCCAGTCGCTACGACTTGCCGACGCAGGTCGAGGACATCGCGGCGTACTACCGTAAGGTTCGCGAGGCCGGCGTCATTCCGGTGTCGGCCGGCGGTGATCATTTCGTGACCTATCCGATTCTAAAGGGCTTAGTCGGCGATCAGGGACCGGTCGGCCTCATCCACATCGATGCGCACACCGACACGTGGGGCGAAGTCTTCGGATCCAAGTTCACGCACGCCGCGCCGTTCCGATTGGCGGTGGAAGACGGACTCATCGACCCGAAGCGTACGATTCAGATCGGCATTCGCGGTGGCCAGAACTACATGGACGGCGTTGAATATTCCGAGCGCAGTGGCATGCGTGTGGTCTTCATGGAGGAGTTCTCCCGTCTCGGAGTCGACGCCATCATCGCCGAGGTTCGTCGTGTGATCGGTACCGGGCCGGTGTACTTCACCTTCGACGTGGACGGCCTCGACCCGGTCTACACACCGGGTACCGGTACGCCCGAGGTCGGTGGGATCACCACGATCGAAGCACAGCGACTCATGTACGGTCTGCGCGGGCTGCACTACATTGGCGGTGACGTGGTGGAGGTATCGCCACCGTACGATCCGTCCGGCAATACGGCACTGGTGGGGGCCAGCATGATGTACGAGATTCTGTGCCTCGTGGCCGATGCCCGTTTCGGACGCGGCTGAACGGGCGATGCGTTAGGCGGTGCGCGCGGCTTGCGTGCGCCGTCGTTCGCCGTTACACCGGTCCGAGCAGGTGCTGATCTCGTCCCAGCAACGACTCCATTTTTTGCGCCACGCAAATGGGCGGCCGCAGACCACACAGGTTTTGACGGGCAAGTGGGGTTTGTGATGGGCCATGGGGTCACGGTGCAGTCGCCGAGCAGCAAGCGTATGCTCGTTGAGTTCCACGTCGGTGACAAGACTACGGCTAGGGGGATGCGATGATGCGAGCGATGCAGCTAGCGGCGGTGTGTGCGATGACCGGTCTCTGTGCGACGGTCCTGGCGGCACCAACCGCCTCCAGTCCGACACCGACCACGGCCCTGCATGCCGCTCGATGGGTGGACGTCGAGGCCGGGCGATTGATGACCGATGCGTGGATCGTCGTCCGCGGCGATCGCATCGCTGCCATCGGTCCGCGCTCCGTTGTGCCTGCCGACGCCCAGTTGATCGAGTTGGGCGACAGCACGCTCGTACCCGGCCTGATCGACTGCCATACCCACGTGGCGGATATGCCGGATGTCGCGGATCCCTATGAGACGTTGCGGTACAGCCCCGCCGAGATCGCGTACGCCGCCATCCCCAACGCGCGCGCGACGCTGCAAGCAGGGTTCACCACCGTGCGCGACGTGGGTACCTACCGCGCCTTCAACGACGTGGCCTTGCGCGACGCCATCGCGAAAGGGTTGGTCGAAGGCCCGCGCATGTATGTCGCGGGGGCGTATCTGACCATCACCGGCGGCGCGGGCGCCATGACCGGGCTGGCCAGCGATATCCCGCTGCCGCCGTCACTGCATTACGGCGAGGCCAACGGTCCCTGGGACGTGCGCGCGAAGGTTCGCGATCTCGTGCACCACGGCGCCGATCACATCAAGCTGCTGTCGACCGGCGCCGTGTTAACCCACGGCAGCAATCCGAAGAGCATTGAATTTACGCCGGAAGAACTGTCGGCGGCGGTGCAAGAAGCGGCCAATTTTGGATTGAAGGTCGCCGCACACGCGCACGCGGTGGAAGGCGTCAAAAATGCGATACGGGCCGGGGTAGCCTCAATTGAGCACGCCACGTTGATCGACGACGAGGGGATAGCGCTCGCCAAGGCGCACGGCACCTACCTCGACATGGATATCTACGACGAAGAGTGCATTCAGAACGATCCCACCGAGCCGGCCGATTTCTTGCAGCACGATCGGGATTTGGCGGAGGCACAACGAGAGGCCTTCCGCAAAGCGGTCAAAGCCGGCGTCAAGATGAGTTTCGGCACGGACTCGGGGATTTGCCCGCACGGCACGAATGCACGACAGTTTGCGTTCATGGTTCGCTATGGCATGACACCCATGCAGGCCATTCAATCCGCGACGATCAATGCGGCCGATCTGATCGGGCACCCGGAACTGTTCGGTTCGATCACGGTGGGCAAATCCGCGGACATCATCGCCGTGCCCGGTAACCCGCTGGAGGACGTCAGCCGCCTTGAGCACGTCCAGTTCGTCATGAAAGAAGGCCGTGTATACCGGCACGATTGAGCGGTAGGAGACCCGATGTATTGCGGATGGATTCGAAAAGGGATGGGCCTTGCGCCCGCGGTGTGCGCGGCGCTTGGACTCGCCGCAGGGGCTTACGCCGATTCACCGCCACCACTTGTCGCGGCGGCAACGGTGTCGCAGTGGTCAGTCGGGCTCGATGCGGAGCGTTGGCACTTACCCGGCGATGAAACCGCCGGTATCGCCGGGCTGCACCTGCGACGCCAGTTTTCTGACTACGTGCGGCTCGGCGTGGACAGTTTTGCCGCGGTGCAAGGGCAACGCGGCGGCTTCATCACGCTCGGCGTGGGTGGCGAAGTCCGCTATCCGCTGCTCAACGCGCTGGATCTGGAGTTGGGCGCGTCGGTCTCCGCGGGCGGTGGTCGGGGCGGACACGAGCTGTCGGGCGGCGGGCTGATGCTGCGCGAAACGCTCGGCGTGGGTTGGCCGGTCGGTGACTGGCGCGGGCGCGCAGGCATCAGTCGGGTGGATTTCCCCAACGGCGGTACGATCAGCGGAACCCAAGGCTATCTTGGCATCGAGCGCCGGTTTTCCGGCGTGTCAGCCGACTACGGGGCGGCCAGCGGCCGGTATACCCTGCCGGAGCCGGCCGACCTGATGCCCACCGAGGTGGGCGTCTTCGTCCGTCAATACCGAGTCCGCGCCGGCAGTGTGACGGACGCCGGTCAGCCGCAAGCGAATTTTGGCCTGATCGGCGCCGAGTGGCGAGGGATGTTATCGGGCCCTTGGTATGTGCTGATCGACGCCGGTGGCGCGGCGCACGGTCAGAGCAATGGGTATATGGAAATCATGGGCGGAGCGGGGGCGCGTCTACCGGTGATGCCGGG
>Ga0214164_1000149_pt1 | contig 46317 bp, 40 predicted proteins | sample TroBogepilimnion_13_FD_153003 | JGI IMG/M metagenome (GOLD analysis project Ga0214164, IMG submission 153003) | Freshwater microbial communities from Trout Bog Lake, WI - Practice 03JUN2009 epilimnion v4 | ecosystem: Environmental > Aquatic > Freshwater > Lake > Epilimnion/Euphotic zone ... | reverse complement strand
TCTGATCGAACGAACGCGTCCGCGGCCTCGCGGATATGAGCGATAAATCCATCGTAGTTGCTGAACCCGATGAATGCACCGTCCGCCGCGATATCGATAGGCGGAATACTGGCGCCTACTTCCTGCACAAAATGCGCGAGATGCGCGTCGGCATCATCGTCGGAGAAGGCCGAACGTGACTGGATCGAAACATCCTTGACGCTTTGCCGGAATCCACCGTCGCTACGCTTTTCGATGAGTTCTTGATGGCTCTGATCAAAGGTCTTGGCAACCGGTGCACCGCTGCTATACGACGTCAACACGACGGTGGAGTCATCATCGATCGTGGCGGGATGCCACTGGAATCGGAACGTCACGGGGGAGTGTGCCGGCGCGGCGGGCAGCGTGTCGGCGGCGGCTTTGGCCCAGTTGGCAAGAATTTGGCGATTATCGTCACCGTCGGCTTGCAAGCCGTGCGCATCGTCCACGGCAATGGCGGACTCCAGATAACCGACGGTGTCCTCCTCGTCTTGGATCAAATGGCTGTAGTGCGCGACGTCAAAGCGCAATAAGGCTTCACTGTCGTAGTCGTGTTGGCGTACGGCGACCTCGAGTCCTTGCAGCGCTTTGTCGCGCGCGTCTTCGGTTTCCCGGGTAAGGTCTTCGTCATTACCCGCGCATTGTCCCCGTCCGAACGCCAACGTAGCCTCCAGACGCCAGCGCTGTACCTCATGATGGGGCAACAACACGACATACGGGTTTTGCTCGTAGAGTGCCGCTTCGGCGGCGGCACGGGACTGGTGCTCCGCACAGTCCGATTCAAAAGCTTCGGCATAAGCCGCTGCACGGAGGCGGTGCAGGTCGATGCTGGCGGGAAAGTTGGGGCCTTGATCGCCAATGGCCGCCTGTTCGGCGTCTAGGGCCGCAAGTTTCTCGGCCAGCGTTTGCGCGGCGACGCCGCCGGCAACGCCCACACACAACCCAGTCACGACAACGGCGCGTTTAATCACTTGGCTTCCTCAACGGTGGTGCCCACGAGGCGGGCAATCGCGCCGAGGGTGGTTTGAGCGGCATTCAGGCCCAGTCGGAAATCGGCGTCGCTGAAGGTCGTGTAGAGATCCGTGGGCTGGTGCCAATGCGGATCGGAACCCGCGCCGATCTCTCGGCCTCGCTCATTCTCGCGCAGACTGATGGAGGGCACCAGATCCATGAACGGCACGCTGTCGGTGTTGGTCATGTGCGGCCCCACGGCCGCGGGATAGTCGGTGGCGTAGGCCTCGTTGGCCGCCTGAAAGGCGAACGCTAAGCGCATCGCGCCGTCCGATTGGCGGGAATGGGATTGGAATTCGATATTGACGTCGGCTTCTCGCCGTTGGGTGGCGGCGACGGTACCGTCCGCTGCTGGCATGCCGTGATCGAACAGCATCATGTCGTGCTGCACCATCCCAAGCCACCGCGGCTCGGGGTAGTGATGGGAGCCCGGTGGATCCTCCCGCCCCTGCAAGTCGCGCCGTTGAGCAACGTAGGCGTACGCACCGTCAAGGCCGGTTTCTTCGTTATTCCAGAAGACGAAACGAATGGAGCGGTCGGTGTGCACCGTCGGATCTGAGAAGAGCCGCGCCAATGCCAACACGATGGCTGACCCGGAGGCGTCGTCGTTGGCCGCTTCGCCCCACCCGTGGCCATCCATGTGCGCACCGACGATGTACATCTCGTCCGGGTGTCCGGTACCGATCTTGGTGCACATCACCTCTTGCCGCGGTCCCGGGGTGGATGGCTCCGCATTCAAGTGTCTCAGTTGAGCGTCGGGCTGCCGCGACGGGTCTTCGTTGACGCCGGTCGGCGCTTTCGGCCCACGGTAGCGACCACCCCCGACGGTGGGGTTGGGGACGTCGGCTTTGGGAGGACCGCTCGGGCGTTCCCGCGCTTTCGGGTCGAAGGTGTAGTTGAGGCGCGTGATGTCGCTGCAGCCGTAGGCACGAAGCTGGGACTCGAGCCAGTCGATCGCGGCCCGGTTCCGAGCGGTTCCTTCCCGGCGGTCGCCAAACCGGGTCAGCGCCAAGATGTCCTCTTTATAGTGTTCGAGATCGAGACGTTCGACCAACGACCGGATGGGGTCACGTGGGGAGTCTGCCTGGGCCAGCGCGGCTAAGCAGAGACACAAGGCCCCGGCGGGGAGGTGGCGTATCAACGGCAACATCGGTGGACTCCCGAGTAAAGACGAAATAGGACGGTACACCGAAGGGAGTGTCCGTGGCGATGTCGGCGCGCAAAACGAAGTTCAATTACCGAACAACGATTCTTCAAAAAATGTTTAAACGCATGTACCATAACGATAAAAACTATAAAAACGTTAATAAAAAATTCGCATAAAACGCTATTGCATTGAGCTGAAAATGGCCCTTTTCATGCGCTTGGAAGTGATGCCGTCAACTCATGCTCCGTCTGGCCCTCGTCAGTGATGGATCGTCGAGACACTCTCTATAACCGACTGTTTCGCATGCACTCGTTCAGAGGCGCCATCCGGCGCCAGCGAGGCGCTATGCTCCGTCTAGTCGAATAATGAGATGAACCATGCGCCGCTACGTCACCGTTGATGTGTTCACGGATCAGCCGTTTTGTGGGAATCCCCTGGCCGTCGTTTTGGACGCTGACGGGCTGACGGCGGCACAGATGCAAGCGATTGCCACCGAATTTAACTACTCGGAAACGACATTCGTCTTGCCGCCGCAGAACCCCGAGCAGACCGCCGAGGTTCGGATCTTCACGCCGACGATGGAGGTCCCCTTCGCCGGTCACCCGAACGTGGGGACTGCGTTGGTGCTCGCGGGCGAATGGCAGGCAGCCGGACGCGCCCTCCCCTCCTCCTTTGTGTTCGAGGAACGGGCCGGACGGGTTCCCGTGCGCCTCCAGTGCGAGGACGGCCGTGCGATTGGGGCCGAGTTGACGGCGCCGCAGGCGTTGCAGGTCGGAGCAACGCTGAGCGCGGAGGACGCCGCGGCTGCCGTTGGACTGAGCGTGGCGTCCATCGTCACGGACACGCATCAGCCGGTGGTGGCGTCCGTCGGGCTGCCGTTCCTCATCGTCGAGGTGGCCTCGCGGGAGGCCCTGCGTCAGGCCATGGGCGATTACGCGATCCACGATCGCCTGTTGCGAGCGGTCGGCGCCGAGGGTGTGTATGCCTACGTGCGCGCGCCCGGCCGTTGCGCTCTGGATGCCCGGATGTTTGCGCCGCTGGATAAGGTGCCGGAGGACCCGGCGACGGGCAGCGCGACCGTTGCGGCCATTGCGCTCTTAGCCACCCTGGAGGGCGGCGACGGCGAATGTCAGTGGCCGGTCGTCCAAGGCGAGGACATGGGGCGCCGCTCGACGCTGTCCGGGCGCACGGTCATGGAGGCGGGCCAGCTGCGCTCCGTACACGTGGCGGGCGGCGCGGTTGAAGTAATGCGCGGCACGATCCGCGTGTAGTCTGGGGCTCTACGGTACGGAGGATGACGTCATGACGACATTATTGATCGGGCTCGTGGTGTTCTTGGGCATTCATTCCGTGGGCATCGTCGCATCGGGCTGGCGCGATACTATCGCCGAGCGCATCGGACTCGCTGCGTGGCGCGGCGTCTATTCGATCATCGCCTTGGTGGGCCTCATCCTGATCATTCGCGGGTATGCAGATGCCCGGCAGTCACCGGAGGTGCTGTGGATTGCGCCGCTGCCGTTACGGCATCTGGCCGCCGTGCTGCTGCTCCCGGTCTTTCCGGCCCTCATTGCCGCCTACCTACCCGGTCGCCTGCGAACGGTGTTAAAGCATCCGATGCTGGTCGCCGTCAAAGCATGGGCGTTGGCGCACCTTATGGTCGTGGGCACCCTCGCCTCCACGGTGATGTTCGGCGGGATATTGGCGTGGGCCGTGCTGGATCGAATCTCGCTGAAGCGTCGGGTGGTGCGACCCATTCGCTCGCTGCCCGAATCGCCGTGGAACGACGTGATCGCGATCGGTCTCGGTCTCGCGCTCTACGGGTTTTTCGTTCTGAAGGGGCACTGGCTCCTCATCGGCGTTGCCCCCTTCCCCGACTGATCCATCCCGTGTCGCTGACGTCGCCGACCGGTGGCGGCGTTAGCGACAGTCCTGCAGTCGACGCCGTTGTCGGCCTGAGGCGTCAAAATTGTCCGGCGAAAGCCACGCCTCGTATGCGGCCTTCAGCGCCGGCCACTCCCGGTCGAGGATTGAAAACCACGCCGTGTCGCGAGTACGGCCTTTGTAGACCATAGCTTGGCGGAAGATCCCTTCGAACTGGAACCCAAAGCGCTCAGCCGCGTGCCGAGAGGGCGCGTTCAGGGCGTCGCACTTCCATTCGAATCGGCGATAACCCAGTTCGTCGAAGACGCGGGACATGAACAGCGCCAGCAATTCGGTCGCCATGCGGGTGCGCTGCAGCAACGGGGAAAACGTCACGTGGCCGATCTCGATGGCCCCGTGGGTCGGGTCGATCCGCATGAGTGCCGCGTGACCGACGCCTTTGCCGGTGGACACGTCGATCACCGCATGGTGCAACGGGTCCGTGCTCGTTGCCATCTGTTCAATGCGCGCCGTCATGTCCTCGAGCGACTCCGGGCGCTCCACGAACAGATAGGTAAACGCGCGCCCGTCCGGCGCCAATTGAAAGGCGTCGTAAAGATCTTGCGCGTGATGGGCGCCGATCCGCTCCAGCCGACAGTACCGCCCGATCATCGGCGTTAAGGGTGGGAGTGGCCGGGGCGTGAAATCCGGCACGGGGCAACCGACGGGTTGCCCGTGCGCGTTGGTTCGCGTCGACGCGTCCGTCATGCCTGCGCGGCACCCGCTTTCGCCGCTTCTCGCTCTTCGCGGAACGAGTCGTAGGCAAGCATGAATGCGGCGGCCATCGTGGCGACCAGGTCGTCCGCCTCGTCTTCGCTCAGCGGCGACTGCGGCCACTCCGGATCGCTCGCGCCCGCAACCAAGGGAATGGACGGCATCAGGGCTTCCTCGCCCTCCTGCTCGGCATCGGCTTCCTCAGCGCTGAACAGTTCGTCCCAGCGCTCCGGCGCAAAGTCCATGCCGATTAAAAAGCCGATGGCCCATTCGCGGCCCAGCACGCCGTCCTCGGATCCCTCGAAAATGACCGGCGAGGGTCCGTCTTCGGACTCGACGGCGGATACGATCGAATTCCAGTGCTGCGTAAGTAGCTCCAGCGCTTCGTCTTTCTCGGTGACGTCGTCCAGCACGCTCGATTCCCCGATGCCGCCGCCGAATACGACAGGCAAATAATCGGAGGGCGCAACGATCTTGGGGCTCGCGATGAGCGCGCTGAAAAAGCCGTCGAGCGCTTCGAGGGACAGGGAATCCTGTTCGGAGTACTGGTCCAGAATCGCCGAGAGGCGGTCGAGCTGGTCCTGCGTGAGGCTAGTCGAGGTCGTGTCGTTCATCGGAATCTGCCGGTGGGAAGGTAGGGCGCACTCTACCGATGCCGCGTGTCGCCCGATAGCGCATTTTCGTACAAAGTTTCGAATGCGCTGTCCGGGAGTGACTCGGCCGTCGGCCGGAGGGTTATGTGTTGAGTCCCAGAGGGGATCCGCCCGAGGGCGCGGTTGCCCCGGTCGTGAGGCCGAGAAGGCTTGCTGGAGGAGCCTCTACCCGGCGCGCTGTCGGGCATTGCGAGGCCGAATTTTCTGGCATATGCTTAAGCATATGCCAATAGAATCAGACAGTAACGGAACTGGCGCTGTACGCTACGTTCGGTTGTTCCGGAACGGCCGGAACCAAGCGGTACGCATTCCGAGGGAATTTGAGTTCGATACGGACGAAGCCGTCTTGCGCCGCGAAGGCGATTCGCTGCTCCTGACCCCGGTCCGACCGAAGTCCCTCCTCGCCGCGCTGGCGCGGCTGGAGCGCCTTGATGAATCGTTCGTGCTCGTCGACGATCCAAAGCCGGAAACGGTCACGGTGTAACGATGGCCTATCTTCTGGACACCGGATTATTGACTGCACTCATTCGCGATCCGGCCGGTCCGCTGGCGCGTCGAATTGCGGCTGTCGGCGAGCGTCAGGTGGCGACCTCGGCCATCATCGCGGGCGAACTCCGCTACGCGGTTGAAGGCAGAGGATCGGTACGGATGCGCTCGGCCGTGGAGCTGGTGCTGAATGGACTCGACATTTTGGCGCTCGAACCGGGCGTGGATCGTCATTATTGCGAGATCCGCCGGGACTTGGAGCGGTTAAGACTGCCCTTTGGGGCCAACGACCTGTGGATTGCGGCGCAAGCACGCTTTGGCGGACACATATTGGTCACGCCGGCGGATCGCGAATTCCGACGAATCAAAGGGTTGCTGGTCGAAAATTGGACCCTCGATGCGCACCTGGCGGTCGCCACCCCACCGTAGCCGTTCAACCGACATTAAGGCTGGCTGGCCAACACCCGCCCTCGGCACTCGCCGAAGCCGATTCCACGGAATCCGTCCCGTTCACAGCGCGCCCGCAACACCACCTCGTCACCGTCTTCGAGGAACGTTCGGGTTTCGCCATTCGGCAGTTGTAAGGGCTTTTTCCCGCCGTGGCTCAATTCCAGCAATGATCCGCCCTGCTCGGGCGCTGGACCCGATAACGTGCCGGTGCCGAGTAGATCGCCTGGCGAAAGATTGCACCCGTTGACGGTGTGGTGAGCGACCAGTTGACCGATCGTCCAGTAGGCGTCCTGACTGTTCGATTGACTGATGATGACGTCGTCGAGCCCATCGGCGCGCATGCGTGGCGTGGTGAGTGCGACGCACAGCCGAATATCCAGCGCACCCTCTCGCCGGTTCTGAAAGCTTTCCAAATAAGGCAGCGGTTCGGGATCGCCGACTGGCCGGGTGAAGGCGGCCCTATAGGGCGCGAGTGCCTCCAACGTGACGATCCACGGCGAGAGCGTCGTCGCGAAGTTCTTAGCCAAAAATGGCCCGAGCGGCTGGTACTCCCACCCTTGGATATCGCGCGCGCTCCAGTCATTCAGGAGCGTAATCCCGACCACGTGCGCTTCCGCGTCGTCGATGGCAACGCGCTGCCCCAGCGCATTACCGGGTCCGATCACTATGCCGAGCTCCAGTTCGTAGTCCAGGCGACGCGTCGGCGCGAGCATGGGCTCGTCGACGTGGGGTGGCTTCACTTGACCGAGCGGTCGGTGAAAGGCGGTGCCGGACGGAACTAACGACGAGGCCCGACCGTGGTAGCCAATGGGTACCCACTTGTAGTTGGGCAGCAGCGGGTTGTCGGGGCGGAACAAAGAGCCCACTGTCACGGCGTGGTGTATGCCCGAGTAGAAGTCCGTGTAATCGCGAGTGTCACACGGCAAGCCGAGTTCAACATCGGAGATGGCCCGCAGATGCGGTGCCAAGGCGGCCTGTTCGGCACTGCCCTGCCGAAGCGCTGCCGATAGGGCATGCCGAAGTGTTTGACGCGCCGATGCGCTGAGTTGCAGCACGTCGAGGATGTCGGGACTCGGGATAAAACCCGCGCCGCACAAGTCCAGCAGTTGATCACCGATGGCGATCGCGGCGCGCCAAGGTCCGGTCGACCCCCGCTCGCGCCAGCGACCGAACGGGAGGTTCTGAATCGGAAAATCCGTGTCGCTGCGGTTGGCGGATTCCACCCAACTGCGCAAGGTCGGGTCGTGCGTCGCGTCAATCACGGGGAGTAGCCTCGAACTCTTTGGCATGGGCAAATGCGCCGAGTTTGGGAGCGCGCTTAGTCCGCGACCATTCCGATAGCATCTCCCATTTTACCGCGTCGAGCTGTCGCTCGATCTCAGCCGCGTTCGGGTCGGGGCAGGCGATTTCGAGTCGATGCCCGTTGGGGTCGAAAAAGTAAATCGAGTGGAACGCGCCGTGATCCGTCACCCCTAAGACCGATACGCCGTTAGCCTCCAGATGCGCCTTAAACGACAGAAGCTCCTCGCGTGTATTGACCTTGAATGCCAGATGCTGAACCCAGGACGGCGTATTGGGATCGTGACCCATCTCGGGCTTGGTCGGTAATTCAAAGAAGGCGAGTACGTTGCCGTTGCCGGCATCCAAAAAGATGTGCATGTACGGATCCGGTTCCTTGGTTGACGGAACGCGGTCTTCGGCAAAGGCCAACAGATATTTCATGCCTAACATGCGCTCGTACCAGCGCACGGTCTCTTCGGCATCTTTGCAGCGATAGGCAACGTGGTGTATGCGGTCGATGTTCATGGTGTGGTTCCTGCGTCGGCCATTGAGCCATCTCGGGCGATGCGCAAGGCCTCGCGTAAGACGTCCAAATCACCGATGTGATTGGCCAGCACGAGGATAAGACGCGCGTTGACAGCAGCACTCTCCTCGTCCGAGAGGTTTCGGTGCGTCTCGATCAGCGCTTCGTAAAAATCGTCCCCGGGCGAATAATCGCGAACGTATCGTGTACCGGGCGCATGAAAATTTGGCGTAAGAGTGAGGGGCATGGCGGATCCTTAAGCCTGAGCGCAGGCACGCGCGACGGCCGAGCGAATGGCGTCGAGTTCGGTCGTGCGCCAACGTCCGGCCACATGCTGATCCGGTCGCAGCAGGTAGACCGTTCCGGGACGCGCGTCGTAGCGGTCACGTATCGCGTCGGTGATTTCGACGAGCAAGGTCTCCACCGGTATCGGGTCCGACTGCAGTGCCATGAGCCGCTGCAGCTCGGCACTGTAGTCACCGATCGACTCCGCGAACAGCAAAGCGGTAAACCCACGCGTGAGGCGCCGCAGTAACCAGCTGCCATCGGCCAGCGGTGCGTCCGCGGCGGGCGCACCCGGAACGAGGACGGTTTGAAATGCGTCGGTATCTGCGGAGTTGAGACTGGAATCGGTGTAAAAACTCGGCACCGAGAGTCGCCCGGAATTGACGAGGCGCTGCGCAAACGGACAGGTCTCCGCCAGCGTCAGCGCCGCATTACGGAAGAGACGGCTGACTGAGGACTTCGGGGTGATGAAATCGGTCGAGCGCGTCGAATTGAGAATGTTTTCATCCGCGGCAGCGGCACGTTCCTCGTGATAGCTATCGAGCAGTGACTCGGGTGCCTTACCTTGAATCACGAGGCTCAATTTCCAGCCGAGATTATCGGCGTCTTGGATCCCAGAATTCGCGCCGCGCGCACCGAACGGCGAAACCTGATGCGCTGCGTCGCCGATGAAGAGCGCTCGCCCATGACGGAATTGGCCCATCCGGCGGCATTGGAAGGTGTAGACACTCACCCACTCCAATTCGAACTCACGATCGTCGCCCAACATCGCTTGTATGCGGGGGATCACTCGTTCCGGTGTTTTCTCAAGCTCCGGATCCGCGTCCCAGCCGAGCTGAAAATCGATGCGCCAGACATCGTCCGCTTGGCGATGCAGCAAAACCGATTGATTCGGATGAAACGGCGGATCAAACCAGAACCAACGTTCCGGGGGAAAGCCGGCCTTCATGACGACGTCTGCAATCAGGAAACGGTCGTGGAACACCTGCCCGTCAATGTCATGTCCGAGCGCTCGACGGATCGGGCTGCGCGCACCGTCCGCGGCCACGAGCCAATCAGATGTCAGTGTGTAAACCCCATCGGGGCTTTCAATTTCGAGATGCGCGCTGTCAGCGCGTACGGTTACGCCGCGCACCTTCTGGCGAAAGCGGAGGTCGACGCCGAGCTCCAGCGCTCGCTCGACGAGGTATTCCTCGAGGTAGTACTGCTGGAGGTTCACCATGCCCGGTCGTTCGTGGTCAGGCTCTGGGACCAGATTGAAGCGATACACCTCGTTGTCACGGAAAAAGGTTCTGCCGACGTTCCACGACACGCCCTTGGCGAGCACACGATCGCCTACCCCGAGGCGATCCAGTATCTCTAAGGTGCGCTTGGCGTAGCAGACGCCCCGCGAGCCGACAGAGACCGTGTCATCTTCGTCCACCACCACCACGGGAATGTTTTTCAGGCGCAGGTCGATCGCCGCACTTAAGCCCACGGGACCTGCGCCAACGATCACGACCGGATAGCGTTGGTTTGGGCGTTCAAAATCCGGTGGACGCCGGTAGGCATACCGCGGATACGTGTAGGTACTCAGCATCGCGAGGGGCCCCTGCGGTGATGATCAGGTTTCCAGAGCTTTCCACATGTCGATATCGCGCTCTGCCGTCCAAATGCGTGGATCTCGGTACGCCGTCGCTTCGTCGTACGCCCGGGTCACGTCAAACGGCATGCAGTGGTCGAAGATGACCCAATGACCGTATTTCGGGCGCAATTCGGCCATGACTTCTTGGTACGTGGTCTTAAGATCCTTGCCCGCGGCGGCCCGCTCTTTGACGCCGCTGTAGACGTCGGCGATGAAGTTACGGGTGCCGTCGATGCCGGACGCAACCGCCGAAGGATCTTTCAGTGCCGCCCCACGACCCGGGACGAGCTGCGCCGGTTGCAGCGCCGCCACCGCGTCGAGCGTCGCCGGCCAGTCGCTGAAATAGGCGTCACCGGCGTACGGGGTGGCGTCGAACTCCACGAGGTCGCCCGAGAACAAAATGCGATCTTTGGGCAACCACACGACGGTATCGCCCTTGGTGTGTCCGCGGCCCAACTGCAAGATTTGCACTTCAAGCGAGCCCATCCAAAGCGTCATCTTTTGCTCGAAGACAATCGTCGGCCAGGTTAGGCCGGGGATGGACTCGACGGCCCGGAACAGGCGGGGGAACCGTTCGATTTCGCTCTTCATGTCGAACGCGCCGCGCTCGACGATGAGATCGTAAGTATCGCGACTGGCGATGATTTCGCTGGCGCCATAGGCGACGGCGCCCAGCACCCGAACGGCATGGTAGTGCGACATCACGACGTATTTGATTGGCTTGTCGGTGACCTCACGAATGCGGCGGATGACGTCCTGAGCCATGACCGGTGTCGCCTGCGTGTCGATCACCATGACCGAGTCATCCCCGATCACGATGCCGGTATTCGGGTCGCCTTGTGCCGTGTACGCGTAGGCGTTTTCGGAGAGGCGATCAAAGCTGACGACCTTTTCGGTCAGATCGGCTTGGGAAGCGAATTTCTTGGTCATCGAGCGCCCCTTCGGAAGATGATTCGTTAATAACGAATATGTTCGTCTATACCGAATTATGTGTCAATTGCGCTAGACTCATCCCCGGCAACCATGGCGGCGATGTGGGCGAAGGGGCGGTGATGGCAACGGAGAAGACGGGACGCGGCGTGCAGTCGATCGAAGTGGGCGGCCGGCTGCTCGATCAGCTAGTTCACGCCAAGGAGCCCCTGATGTTGCGGGAGCTGGCGGCGGCGGCCGGTTTAACCGCGGGTCAAGCCCACGCCTATCTTGTCAGCTTTCGTCAGCTCGGCTTAGTTGAGCAAGAGCCGGAGAGCGGTCGGTATCGTCTCGGTCCGTACGCGTTGACCCTAGGACTCGCGCGCTTACGTCGTCACGATCCGTTGGCCCTGATTTGGGCGGCCATTCCCGCGTTCGGGGATTCGATTAACCTGATGGTGACCATGAGTGTCTGGACCGATACGGGTCCGGTCATTCTGCGCCTGCACGAAGCGTCGGAGCAGATCTACTCCAACATTCGCAGCGGTACCCGGTATTCATTAACGCAGACGGCGACGGGCCGCCTGTTTGCGGCCCTCATGCCCCCGGCAATCGTTAAACCTTTGGCGGACGACGAGTATCGTCATGCCTTAATCGTTGGCACGGTATTACCGCGGCGCGAGCAGTACGCCGCGCTCCTCGAGCACGTTCGGCGGGACGGTTGTTCCGAGACCGAAGGCAGTCCGGTCCCGGATATCAGCGCGATCGCCGCACCGGTGTATGACCTGAATGAACAAATGGTCGCGGCCATCACGCTGATCGGGCACCGCGGGGTGGTGAAAGTAGGTCCCGAAGGTCAACATCGCCTCGCGGTGATGCAGTTTGCCCAACGCTTGTCCGCGCAATTAGGTTACCCGACGGCCGATTAGTGCCGTCGGGTGATCTCGCCGGTTTACACCGCCGCGTTGATGACCTTGATGGTCGTATACGCTTCCAAACCTTCGACCCCGAACTCCACGCCGAGCCCGGAACACTTGATGCCACCGAACGGCACGTTCGGCGCAATTTCGGCGTGCTTGTTAATAAACACCGTTCCAGCTTCCAGACGTTTCGCGACGGCCGTCAGTTGGGCCTTGTCGGTCCCCCAAACGGACGCGTCGAGGCCGAACTGAGTGCCATTGGCAGCGGCGATGGCTTCATCGAGATCCGTGTACTTGATAATGGGTAGCACCGGTCCGAATTGCTCTTCCGCCACCACCCGCATCCCGTCGTGACAGTCCGCGAGGAAGGTGACCGGATAAAAGTAGCCCACACCGTCGCGCGGCGCGCCACCCAGCAGCACTCGAGCCCCGTGCGCTTTGGCATCCTCGACGAGATCAATGACCTTGCGGAATTGGCGCTCGTTCTGCAGCGGACCCAAGACATTCTGGGTGTCCATGCCATCGCCCATCGGAATTCGGCTGCCGTACGCAACCAAGGCGTTGCACACCGTGTCATAGACCGATTCGTGCACGTACAGCCGCTTCAACGCACCGCAGGTCTGGCCGGAATTGATGAAGGCACCCCAGAACATGGGTTCGACCAGCGCCTCCATGTTGACGTCGGGAAGGACGATACCGGCGTCGTTTCCGCCCAGTTCCAGCGTCAGTGGTTTGAGGGTAGGCGCTGCGCTCGACATCACTTTCTTGCCGGTCTCTATCGAGCCGGTGAAAACCACCTTCGCGATCTTCGGGTGACTCGACAGCGCGGCGCCGATGTCGTTGTCGCCCGACACGACATTGACCAGTCCCGGCGGTAGCGCGGCGGAAATCAACTCAATCATCCGTAGCGTACCCAACGGGGTAAACGGCGACGGTTTGATAACGACCGTGTTGCCCGTGCGAATCGCCGGCACGATGTGCCAAATGGCGATCATCAGCGGCCAGTTCCACGGCGTGATCGAGCCGACGACGCCGACAGGCTCGCGATGCATCTCGATGCGCTTCTGAGGCGAATCTTCGATCACCTTCACCGGCAAGCTGAGGGATGCGGTATAGCCGGCCCACGCCGCGCAGCCACCGAGTTCGAATTCAGCACCAAGCCCCTTCAGTGGCTTGCCTTGCTCGAGCGAGAGCAGCGTCGCCAACTCACCGGCGTTTTCGGAGACCACGCGCGCGATCGTTTGGCACGCCGCTTCCCGTTCGGCGTCGGTTGACAGGCGCCACGTCTGGAAGGCAGCGTCCGCCGCGTGTACGGCTTGGTTGAGATGAGCGACGGTTCCGACCGGTGCGAGACCGACGACCGTGCCGGTCGACGGGTTACGTATTTCTTCATAGCGGTCGGCCGTGACCGACAGCCCGCCGATGGTCATGTCGTATTTACGCATAGTGAATCTCCCCCGAATAATTTTGCGCGTGACTCAGCGCACCGTGTGCGCGGTCACGACGCCAACTTTTAGCGGAGTCCGCAACGCGTCGTCTTGCACGAGGACGCAAGGACGCGGTACCAGCGCGCCCTCGTCGACTATTGTGTGGCGCTGGCTAGGTAGTCCCGAGGGCTGGTTCCGAAATGTTCACGGAACGAGCGCGTCATGTGGGATAGGTCGTAAAACCCGACGTCGAGCGCAATGTCCGTCAACGAACGGCCCGCGCGGCGTGCTGGATCAATCAAGGCTTTACGGGCAGCCTCTAATCGGCAGGCTTTGATGTAGCGACCGACGGAGGCCGGCTGGTCTTCAAACAAGGCGTGCAGGGACCGCGTGCTCATGGTGAAGACATGGGCGATTTTGCTGGGATTCAATTCGCGATCGTGCAAGTGGTGTTCGATATACGTGCGGATACGCGTCCGCTGTTGCTCGCTGTTCAATGCGCCGGTACCGGTGCGTGCCGCCAACACACCGCCGAGGAGATCCAGAATATTGGCCTCCACCCGACTGATCATCGGCTCGCGTAACCGAGCCATGCGATGCGCCACCTGTCCGACGAAGCTCGACAAGAGTCCGCAGTCCGCGTCCTCCCCCGACATTTTGAGTCCCAAGAACCGATTGGGGTCTGGGGTGAGGCTCCGCATCGTGATCGGATCGATCGCCAATACCGGCATTTGGTATTCGCCCGGCAACACGAGCTCGTAAGGCTCGGCCAACGAAGCGATCACGAAATCGCCGGGTTGAAGATGCACTTCCTGTCCGCGTTGACGCCAGAGCGACTCACCGCTCAATTGAAACTTCACGAGGTAGGGCGTGTCGGTCAGGCGAGCGACTTCCGCCTCGCGGCGTTTTACCGACAGCGGCGAGGTGGCGACGCGTGCGAGCCGCAATCGCCCGAGCGCGGTCACTTCCAGTTCGGCTTCAAAGCTTGAACCGCGCTGCCGGTCGGGGATGATCTGCATGGGGGAGAACACGTCGTCGACCACCGACCGAAAATAATCCAGCCGCTCTTTGGTCGAGACCGTTGTCATGGGAAAGGTGTGGTAAATGAGACCCCCTACTGTCGGCATCGGGCGGAGCATGCCGTAGACCGACTATCACCCGGCTGGTGGAGTTTCGTCAAAGGCGCAAGAAAAGTCACTTCAAATCAGTCAGTTATAAAGACCTTATCGGCGGAATGGCGTGTGGATATCGGGAAATAACGGCCCGGTTATGACCCGATAACGAAATGTCGTTTTCGACCCCAAGGCGTCATCCGTAGCATCGCGCAAATTCCTGATTCCATGGACAGTGCTGATGTCATCCCCCGTTCGATTGCCGGTTGAACTGCTACGCGTTCGCGAGCTGGAGACCCTACTCTCCGACCTGGACGCAGATGCTCTGCGTTGGGTCAGTGGCTTTGTCGCGGGCCTGTCTGCAGAGCGTTCCCGGCAGGCCGGCAGCGGCGTCGCCAGCGCGGCGCCCGTGGCGCCACCGGCCGGCACCGATCGGATCGCGGTGCTCTACGCGTCCCAGACGGGAAATAGCCGCCGAATTGCGGAAAAACTCGGGCACGCATTGACCGCGGCCGGCCTGAATGCCGCTGTAATGGCCGCCGGCGATTACGCCTTGAAGCAATTGGCAGACGAGAAATTCTTGTGCGTTGTGGCCTCCACACACGGTGACGGTGAACCGCCCGACGACGCGCGTGCGTTGCTGGATGCGCTCTCGGGTCGGCGCGCACCCAAACTGGGTCAGTTAGGGTATGTCGTCCTCGGTCTCGGGGACTCGAGTTATCCCAAGTTCTGCGAGACGGGACGCGTCTTTGATCGTCGGCTTGAGGAACTGGGTGCTCGTCGCCTGCTTGAGCGGTTGGACTGCGATGTGGATTTTGAGTCAAAAGCCCACGCGTGGATTCAACAGTCTGTCGAGGCTTTAGTTGGCGCGAGCGGTGCGACGGCGGTATCCCGTTCCGCTCCTGTCATTGCGGGACAGGCCGCCGAGGCGGTAGCGTTTGTGGCGACGCGTGATGCGCCACTTGAAGTGGAGGTTGCCGTCAATCAGCGAATCACGGCTTCCGCGTCAGAGAAGGACGTGCGTCACGTCGAACTTCTGGTTCCGGAAGGACGCTTCCCCTATCAGGCGGGCGATGCCCTTGGCGTGTGGCTCGACAATCCAGCGGATTTGATCGAAGCGACGCTCGTTGCCACCGGTCTGGATGGCGCCGAAACCGTGAACGTCGACGGGGTGAATCGTTCATTGCGAGACTGGCTCACGCGGCACCGCGAAATTACGCGAGTGGCGCGAGCATTGATTGAACGCCTGGCGGCACTCTCCGGCGACGATGGGCTCGCGGCGCTCCTGAAGCCGGATGCTTCCGCCCACTTGCGCGCGCAGTTCAACGTTTGGCAGGTGCCGGACCTACTCCGCCGTTATTCGGTGCAGTGGACCGGCGAACGGCTCGTGCGCGCCCTGCACCCCTTGTCGCCGAGGCTCTACTCCATCGCGTCGGCGCCCGAAGAGGTGGGTGACGAAATCCACCTGACGGTTGCCGTGGTTGATGACGTGCACGATGGCCTCCGCCATCTCGGCGCAGTCTCCTCGCAGATGCAGGCCTTTGAACCGGGCGCCCGCTTTCTCGCATTCGTCGAGTCGAATACGCGGTTCCGACTGCCGGCAGATCCGTCGAACGATGTCATCATGATCGGCCCTGGAACCGGAGTGGCCCCTTTCCGAGGGTTCCTGCAATCCCGTTCTGCGAGTGGTGCTGCGGGTCGGAACTGGTTGTTCTTCGGCGGACGCCATCTCGACAGCGACTTTCTGTACCAGACCGAATGGCTGAGTGCGTTGAAAAAACACGCTCTGACGCATTTGGACGTCGCGTTTTCGCGCGATACCGCGGAGAAGGTCTACGTTCAACACCGGTTACGAGAGCGCGGCGCACAGATCTATCAATGGTTAGAGGCAGGGGCGCATGTGTACGTCTGTGGGGATGCCGAGCGTATGGCTCCCGACGTGCATGCCGCACTGCTCGACATCGTGGCAACTGAAGGCGGCCGTTCGCCTCAGGATGCTGAGGCCTATATCGCGTCGCTCGCATCACAGCGGCGTTATCTCCGGGATGTGTACTGAATCATGGCTGATTTAACCCCAGTGGAAGGAATCAAGGCGGCGAGTCGTGGCCTACGTGGAACGATAGCCGAGAGCCTTGGCGATGCGTACACCGGCTCGCTACGGGATGACGACCAACAATTGCTTCGTCTGCATGGCAGTTACCAGCAAGACGACCGAGATGTCCGCGAGGAACGCCGGCAGCAAAAGCTAGAACCGTTATGGCGGTACATGGTCCGCGTCCGCCTACCGGGTGGTGTTGCAACTCCAGCCCAATGGTTGGCATTGGATGACATCGCGAGGGAAAAGGCCAACGGCACGTTGCGATTGACGACACGCCAGACCTTCCAGTTCCACGGCATCACTAAAGCAGGCCTAAAGCCGTCCATGCAAGCCATGAGCGCAGCGTTGATGGACACGATTGCGACGTGCGGTGACGTCAACCGCAACGTCATGGCCAGTTCAAACCCCATTGAATCGGCCGTACACGCGGAAGTCGCCGAATGGTCGAGGCGCCTATCGGAGCATTTGTTGCCGAAGACGCGTGCGTATTACGAGATCTGGCTGAACGGTGAAAAGCTCGAAGGATCCCCCGAGCAGGAACCGGTCTACGGCAAGACCTTTTTGCCCCGAAAGTTTAAGGCTGCGATTGCGTTGCCGCCGTCTAATGACGTCGATATTTACACGCAAGATCTCGGCTTTATTGCCATCGAGCAGGACGGGCGATTGGTGGGCTTCAATCTGTCAGTCGGTGGCGGCCTGGGGACCACCCACGGTGACGCAACGACCCATCCTCGACTCGCCAATGTCGTCGGCTTTCTGCCGCCGGAGAAATTGCTCGACGTTGCCGAGGCGGTTGTCACGACGCAGCGCGACTATGGCGATCGCACCAACCGTAAGCACGCTCGACTGAAGTACACGATCGAAGACCGCGGGCTCGAGTGGTTTGTCGGTGAAGTGGAGAAGCGTGCGGGCATCCAATTCGAGTCGGCACGTGAGTTCACCTTCGAAACACACGGTGACGTGTTCGGCTGGCGGCAGGCTCTGGACGGGACGTGGCACCGTACGTTGCGTATCCCGGCCGGTCGCATCGGTGACACCGAGGGGCGTCCGTGGCTGTCGGGCATGCGTGCCATTGCGACCGTACACACCGGTGATTTCCGCTGCACCGCGAATCAGAATGTCACCATTGCGCGGGTTCAGGCGGCCGATAAAGCGTCGATCGAGGCACTGATTCGGCACTATCACTTGGATGCGGCTGAGGGATCCTATATTGCACGGCATACGCTAGCGTGTGTGTCGATGCCCACGTGTCCGCTCGGTATGGCCGAAGCGGAACGCTATTTGCCGACGTTGACGGTCAACTTTGAGCGTCTCTTGGCCGAGAATGGGCTCGACGGAGAACCGCTGGGCTTGCGCATCACCGGTTGCCCGAATGGTTGTGCTCGGCCCTATGTGGCCGAGATTGGGCTGGTTGGCAAAGCGCTCGGTCGATACAACCTACACCTCGGGGGCAATGGGGTCGGCTCGCGGCTGAATGTCCTTTACCGCGAAAACATTGATGAGACGACGATCCATAGCGTCATCAGCGGTCTCTTTGCGGCGTGGGCGTCGGAGCGTACTCCCGCAGAGCGTTTCGGCGACTTCCTCTGGCGAACCCAGCGATTGCCCGGCTGATCGACATGCGCTGGTTTCCACTGTTCCTGGATCTCAGGCACCGCAAAGTACTCGTTATTGGCGGTGGTACGATTGCCGAGCGGAAGATCGACTTATTCCAGAGCGCGGGTCCGCGCATCTCGATTGTGTCGCCGACCCTCACGGCTTCCCTGCGAGCGCGCGTCGCCGACGGCCAGTTCGATTGGGCGGAACGTGAATTTCAGGACTCGGATATCGACGGAGCGGCCGTTGTAGTTGCCGCAACGGACAATGACGTCATCAATCGACGTGTTGCGCAACTCGCGACCGCGCTGAGCATACCGGTGAACGTGGTCGACAACCTCGAACTGTCGACGGGTATTCTGCCTGCGATCGTGGATCGGTCGCCGCTCGTGATTGCCGTATCGACCGAGGGGTCTGCGCCGGCCTTTGCCCGCTATGTCCGCGCACGCATTGAAACTGCGATTGATGAGTCGTTTGGTGACCTCGCACTCTTCCTGCGTCGGGTCCGAGATCGCATCAAGGATCGTTTCGCGGATCTGGGTGAACGGCGGCGTTTTTATGCCGCCCTACTCGACGGTGCAGTGCCGATAGCCTTACGCCGACGACGACCGACGGAGGCCGAGGCGGCCTTCGAAGCCGCGTTGGCCCGCGGCGTCCAGGCGGTGGGTCATGTGGACCTCGTGGGCGCCGGGCCGGGCGATCCTGGTTTGCTGACGCTCAATGCCTTGCGAGCCTTACAGGCCGCGGACGTCGTGCTGTATGACCGATTAGTGAGCCCAGACGTGCTCTTACTCGCGCGCCGAGAGGCGAAAATGATTCCGGTAGGAAAAGCCGCAGGACATCACTCTGTACCCCAGGAACAAATCAATCAGTGGTTGCTCGACCATGCCCGCGCCGGGCGACGGGTGGTTCGGTTGAAAGGGGGCGATCCGTTTGTGTTTGGGCGTGGCGGCGAAGAGCTCGAGGTCCTCGCCAAGAACGGTATTTCATTTGCCGTGGTTCCCGGTGTGACCGCGGCGGTGGCTTGTGGTGCGTATGCGGGTATCCCGCTCACCCATCGTGATCATGCGCGCGGTGTTCGTTTTGTCACGGCGCACTGCCGGTCCGCGATGGATGACGTGGATTGGTCGAGCTTGGCACGTGAACGGGATACGTTAGCGATCTATATGGGCGTCGCCAGCGTGGATCAGATCGAACGGGAACTGCTTGCCCATGGGAAAGACCCGTCGACCCCCATCGCCTTCATTGAGAACGGTACGCGTTCCAATCAACGCGTGATCGTCGGTACCTTGGGTGCAGCCGCGAGCCGCGCAAAGGACGCTGAGGTGGGCTCCCCTGCGCTGCTCGTTATCGGCACAGTCGCCGCGCTCGCCGTCGAGCTTGCGTGGTTCGGTCAGTCCCCCGACGTGCCGGCGCCGGATCGTGTAGCGCCTTTGCGTCGGAGAGCTTGAGGGTCAACGGGACCTGAACACGCCGTGCGCGCTCGCCGCATCAATCAGAGCGGGTGCCGGTGTGAAATCGACCCCGTGTATGGACTCATAATGCCGCAAGCGATCGACAATCGTTAACAGGCCGACCGTTTCCGCCCAGTGCATCGGGCCGCCGGTCCATTTCGGCCAACCGTACCCGGTCGTCCAGACCATATCGATGTCCGAAGCGCGCTCGGCGATGCCTTCGGCGAGGATGCGGGCACCCTCATTGACCATCGGGTAGAGGCAGCGCTCAAGAATCTCCTGATCTTCGATCGGCCGGCGGACGTAGCCGTGCGTCGCTGAAAACGTGAGCACAATGTCGGTGACGAGAGAGGACGGTGTCGCGCGGCGATGCTCATCGTAATCGTAATAGCCGCAGCGGGTCTTCTGACCCAGTCGGCCGTGCTCGCAGAGTATTTCCCGAACGGTGGTCGAGCGTGATGCGTCGCGATTCCAGCCGATATCCATCCCAGCCAGATCCCGCATTCGGAAGGGCCCCATCGGTAGTCCGAAGGACTCCAGCACGCGATCGACCTGCCAAGGCAGTGCGCCCTCCAAAATTAACTTATCGGCCTCACGCTGGCGCTGGGCGAGCATTCGATTGCCGACAAACCCGTGCGCGTTGCCCACGAGGATACCGAGCTTCTTAATGCGCTTAGCGATTGCGATGCCGGTGGCTAACGTCAGCGGCGAGGCGCTCGGCGTCCGAACGATTTCCAGCAGCCGATTTACCTGCGCGGGCGAGAAGAAATGCAGCCCGAGTACCTGCGAAGGTCGTTGGGTCGCCTGCGCCATCGATTCGATATCCAAATAGGAGGTATTGCTGGCGAGCAAGCCGTCGGCCTTGACGATGCCATCGAGTTGACGAAATAACTCGCGCTTTGCCTCCATATTTTCATAGATGGCTTCGATGACCAAATCGCAGTGGGCGAGGCTCGTCAGGTCGGTGGATGACTGCAGTAACTGCTGGCGCCGGTCACGATCCTCAGGGCGCAACTTCCCTTTTGCGACGCTGCTCTCCCATTGTTTTTGAATGTTCCCGACCCCGCGAGCGAGCGCTTCGGCGCTCACCTCGACCAAGCAGACGCGCACATCCGCGGCCAGGAAGGCCAACGCGATACCCGTTCCCATCGTGCCTGCGCCCACGATGCCGACACTCGCAATCGGTCGCGCATGCACATCGCTGCCGATCCATTTTGATTTGGCGGTCATGCGCTCAGCGAAAAATAAATGCCGCAGCGCGCCGGACTGTGGATCGGCAAGAAGGCGTACAAATTCTTCCCGTTCGCGAACCATCCCCTCCGTGAAGTTACATGTCACGGCTGCTTTTATCGCACGGAGTGCAGCGACGGGCGCATGCAGGCGTCCGAAGGTACGCTGCTGCTCCAGGCCAAATTGTTCGATCGCCGCCAGCGCGGTCTCGGTCGACTCGGGAACGGCCAATGCACTGATCCGACGCAGTGGCGCGCCGGTCGCCAGCAGTGACTGCGCCCATGCCACGCCTTCCGTGCGGACGGCATCCGACGCTGCGATGCGGTCATAGATCCCCATGCGTGACGCTTCCTCGGTGCCGACGTGTCGGCCCGAGGTGATCACGTCGAGTGCTGCGCGCACCCCAACTAGACGGGGCAGTCGTTGGGTGCCTCCGGCACCGGGGATGAGGCCCAACTGAACCTCCGGCAGGCCGCATCGCGTCTCCGCAGCCGCGATGCGATAGTGTGCAGCCAACGCCAGTTCAAGGCCTCCGCCCAGCACTGTCCCGTGCAACGCTGCGACCATCAGTTTTGGGCACTGATCCATCGTCTCCAGGACGTCCCGTAACGTCGGTGAGATCGCGCCTTTAGACAATTCGGTAATGTCAGCGCCGGCGTGAAATGTCCGGCCGTCACAGGCGATGACGATGGCGCTCACGGCCGGATCGTCGATCGCCTGTCGTAACGCATGAATCAGCCCTGCGCGAACCGGAGCCGCCAATGCGTTCACCGGGGGCGAATCCGTGACGATGACGGCGATGTTTCCAACCCGATCGACGGTGGTTACGGGAGTTTCACTGCTCATCTGCGGGCTCCGACTGAGACTAAGCGCCGCCACACTATACCTGAGCCTTTTGTATGCCCGACGGGCTCGGTGAGCATTTGATAACCTAGGCACATTAACGGGTGCCTTCAGGATCAGGAGCGGGGTATGGCCCCTCAGCGTGGCGAATTGTCGTTGGGCCCTCAGTTTTCGGACGTACTTCGTCTCTTACGTCGGGATTTTTATAGGCGAACGAAAGGCGTGTCGTTAACGCCTGCCCTCGCCCGTTTGTTGCTCTACATCGCGCGCGAGCCACACTCGCGGCAGATCGATTTGGCCTCGCGCTTGGAGATTACGGCGGTGACACTCGGCCGGATGGTTGACCGACTGGTTGCGAGCGGTTACGTCGAGCGCCAGGTGGACGCTTTCGATGGGCGCGCCTTTCGCCTCTGCGTGACGGCGAACGCCGTGGCGCTTGTCGAGGAACTGGAAAACATCGCCGCAGCAACGCGGGAACGGGCATTGCGCGGTTTTAGTCGCGCGGAGCGCGAGGAGCTGATGGGTTTGCTCGGTCGATTACGCGCTAATTTGGAACGCGAGACTTGATCCATGTTGAATTCTGCGAGTAATCGCCTCTTGCTGGGACTCGCCGCGACGCTGGCGACCGTCCTCTATGCGATCGATTCGACAATCGTGAATGTCGCTCTACCCGATATACAGGGCACCTTGCAGGCGTCGCCGGATCAGGCGGGTTGGGTGGTCACCTCCTACATCGTGGTCAGCGCGATCATGACGCCTCTGGCAGGGTGGCTCGGTGTGCGATTTGGCATTCGGCGGGTGCTCGGCTTGTCGATACTGGGGTTTACGGCCGGTTCCATGCTCTGTGGCGTGGCGATGACGCTCACCCAAATGGTGATCTTCCGGATGATTCAGGGGGCTTTCGGTGCAGCCCTGGTCCCACTGTCGCAGGTCGCGTTACTGCGCGAATTCCCGCGGGAGAGTCATGCCCGAGTGATGGCGCTTTGGGGTATGGGTGTCATGGTGGGCCCCGTGATTGGCCCGACGCTGGGCGGGTGGCTGACCGATCAGGTGTCGTGGCGATGGGCCTTCTACATCAATTTGCCGCTGGGCATCATCGGCTGGCTCGCCCTCGTCGCGTCAATGCCGAAGGGCGGCGGCGACTCAAAGCGGCCGTTCGATGCGCTCGGGTTTGTCTTACTGTCGGTGGCGGTCGGGTGCCTGCAGATGATGTTGGATCGAGGCGAAACCCAGGACTGGTTCTCCTCCACCGAAATTGTCATAGAGGCTTTCGTGGGTGCGATCGCGTTCTATATGTTCATTGTCCACTCGATGACAGGCCGGCAGCCGTTCGTCGACATTCATTTGTTTAAGGATCGGAACTTCACCGTCTCGATGCTGATGATGTTTGTGATCGGCGTTGCGGTGATTTCGCCGTCCGTCTTAGTGCCGGGGTTTCTGGAGCAAGTTAAGGGGTATACGCCGACACAAGCCGGTTGGCTGATGGCCGCGCGCGGCGTTTCGTCCGTGGCGGCGATGATGTTGGGGGCTCGACTGTCCAATAAGATCGGCCCCCGGCTGACGATGAGCCTTGGAATCGTTCTCGCCACAGTCTCATTATTGATGATGGGTCAATTCAGCGTCGATACCCAGACGGATCGGTTCTTGTGGGCGAGCCTGTTGCAGGGACTCGGCACGCCGCTCACCTTCATGCCCCTGTCGTTGATTGCCTACGCCACCTTGGCCGATAAAGCCCGAACCGAAGCCGGCGTGCTACTCACGCTGATCCGGAACATTGGGGCGTCTGTGGGTATTTCCGTCGTGATCGCCTTGCTGGCCCGTTCGGCACAGTACAACGCGGCGCATCTGGTGGAACATTTCACCGCGTTCGATGTTCAACGGTGGTTGGCGTTGGGCAGCGTCCCGGGCCCCAACCCCGGCACCATTGGGCTGCTCGGGGAGATCCGGCGGCAGGCAACGGGTATAGCCTACGCCAATGATTTCGTGCGTTTGGCCGTGGCGACTGTGGTCACGCTGCCCTTAGTCTGGTTGCTCCGAAATCCGCGGCATCACACCCCGATCACAGCGGCGGCAGCCCCGGCAGCGGATCACTAACGATCGGGCCTTCGGGCCGCGAGGGTGTTCAAACTCAGACCGGCGATTACGAAGACACCCGCGATCAGTTTCCACGCCGGTAGCGTCTCACCGACCAAGACGGCGGCCGAGGTCATACCGAAGACGGGAACGAGCAACGCTGTGGGTGCGACGGTGGCCGCGGGGTATCGCGTCATGAGCCAGTTCCAGATTCCAAAGCCAATGAGCGTATTCCCCACCGCTTGCCAGGCCACAGCCAGCCAAGCGGCCCACGAGGCATTCGTCAACGACTCTCCGGTGCTGACCACAGAGGTTGTCAGAAAGTGCAGGAGCAGCAGGGGCGGAATGGCGAACAGACTCGACCACACCAGGAAGCCCAACGCGTCAATGCGGCCGGCTTTTTTGACCACGAGATTGGCGCACGACCACGAGACTGCGGCACCCATAAGCAGCACGAACCCGCGCAGCGTGATCGTGACGTCCGGCTGCGACACCGTGTGCCACCCAATTAATGCAATGCCGAATACGGCGATACAGACGGCCAGGATCTGGAGTCTGCGTATGCGCTCGCCGTAGAAAACTGCAGAGATGAGGATGGTAAAAAACGCCTGGGATTGCATCAGCAGGGATGCAATGCCGGGCGATATGTCGTGGCGCATTGCGAGGAACAACAGTCCGAATTGTCCTGCCCCTAGGAACACTCCGAACTGGACGAGCAGTTTCCACGGGATAGCGGGACGGCGGACAAAAAGTAGCCACGGAATGGACGACGCGGCGAAGCGTAATGCGGCAAACAGAAACGGCGGAAAGGACTCTAGCCCAAACTTGATGACGACAAAGTTGGTGCCCCAGATCGCCGTAATGAGTACCGCCAACAGAATGTGTTGCGGCTGCATTAAGGGCACCGTCGCATGTATTCAAGCCCTGAGACGTCGTTCATGCGCGGATCCGTTGATTGCCTGGGTCGTAGAATGGCTTGACGCTGACCCGCGCTGGATATCGCACGCCGGCAATGTCGACTTCCCAGTGCCCGTCCGCCAGATAAGCGTCATCGACCACGCATCCCGGCTCGACCATGGCCAGCCCCACGGCGCCCCCAAGGGTGTGTCCGTAGGATGCGGAGCGCAGGTAGCCGACAGCAACGCCGTTACGGTGCAGAACCTCGGCGTGATACATCAGCGGTTCCGGATGTAGGACCAGGACCTGCACTAACCGACGGTGCAGCGGGCCAGCGGCTCGCTTGGTGAGCACGGCCTCTTTGCCAATAAATCCGCCGGGTTTTCGGAACGCTAGCGCGAACTCGAAGCCCGTCTCCAACGGATCGTCCGTGTTATCGATGTCATGGCCATAGTCCCGATAGGCTTTCTCCATTCGAAGACTACCGAGCGCCTTTAATCCCGCGTGGACGAGGCCGAATTGGGCACCGGCCTCCATGACGCATTCGTGCACATACGCGGCCTGTTCCGACGGTATGTAGAGTTCGTAGCCGAGTTCTCCGACGTACGTCATGCGTACGCAGAGTACACGTGCGATACCGATGTCGATTTCACGGGCTGTTCGGAACGGGAACGCGGCATCGCTCAGATCGACCGTCGTGATGGACTGCAGGAGTGCCCGAGACTTCGGTCCTTGGATGTTCAATTGGCCATAGGCGGAGGTGACGTCGGTCGTCACGCAATGGGCGGTCTCCGGGGTGTGACGACGTAGCCACGTTCCAACGTGACGAATCATTGTGTCGGTGACGACGACGAGGAATCGATCGCTTTCCAGTTTGGCGACCGTGACGTCGGCTTCCAGTCGGCCACTGTCATTCAACCATTGCGTATAGGTGATCCGCCCCTCGGCGCCATTGATCGCCTTGGCCGAAATGCGATCCAAGACGGTACCGGCGTCCCTACCCTGCACCAAGAATTTGCCCATGAACGACATGTCCATCGCGACCACGCCGTCTCGGGCGGCCTGATGCTCGCGGGCCCATCGATCCCACCACGCGGGTCGACCCCACGTCAGCGGACCCGGCTCCGGCGTTGTGCCTGGCTCTCCGTACCAGTCTGGGCTTTCCCAGCCGCTCACTTCTTTGAAATGCGCGCCCAGCTGCGCGAGTTGCGCGTGAAACGGCGACCGTCGCGCACCGCGTGCCGTCTTCAACGTCAGGTTTGGGTAGTGGCACTGGTAGACCATGCCCAGCGATTCGACCGTTCGTGCGCGACGGTAGGCCCGGTTGGATTGGTACACCTGTAAACGGTCGATGTTAAAGCCCGTGACGTCCACATCCGGTGTGCCGTGCATGATCCAATGCGCGAGCGCTCGGCCCATGCCGCCGCCGGTCAGAATGCCGATGGAATTGAGTCCCGCCGCGACGAAATAGCCGTCGAGCTCGGGAGCCTCACCGACGATCGGGCGTAGGTCCGGGGTGAAACTCTCGGGTCCGCAAAAGAATTTTCGGATACCGACGCGCGTGGTGATGGGCACGCGCGACATCGCGCGTTCCAGAAATGGTCCCATGCGTTCCCAATCGGGCGGTAACTCGAGGAAACTCGCGTTATCGGGGATGCCATCCAATTGCCAGGCTGCGGCTTCGGGCTCAAAGAGACCGACCATGAGCCCGCCGCCCTCTTCCCGATAGTATCCGTAGAAGCCGGGGTCCTCTAATACAGGCAAGTTGGCGGGTAAATCGGCGATCGGCTCGGTTATCAGGTAGTAATGTTCCGCTGCCTGATTGGGGACATTGACGCCGGCACGGGCCGCAAATTCCCGCGCCCACATACCGCAGCAGTTCACGACGAACTCAGCCGTAATGGTGCCACAAGCGGTCGTGACGCCGCTGACGCGTCGTCCCGTGCGCGTTACACCCGTCGCCCGCACCCCTTCAATGATCTGTACGCCACGCATTCGTGCGCCTTTCGCGAGTGCCATCGTGACGTCAACGGGGTTCACACGACCATCCCCGGGTACATAGAAACCGGCTTCGATGTCATCGACTCGAGCCAGGGGGAATAAGGTTTCCACTTCTCGCGGCGATACCTCGTGTACCTCGACACCCAGATGCCGGTTGAAGGCAGCGACGCGCCGGTATTCCTCAAGGCGACCTTTGTCCGAAGCCACTTCCAGTAGTCCAATGGGACGGAACCCGGTCGCTTGACCCGTTTCCGCCTCGAGGCGGCTGTACAACTCGCGCGTGTACTTGCGCATCTCGGTCGATGTTTCGGACGTCGAGCCGAATCGAACCATGAGTCCGGCGGCGTGCCAGGTGGTTCCCGAGGTCAGACGGTCTCGCTCAAGCAGCACGACGTCCGTCCAACCGGCCAGCGCGAGGTGATACGCCACGGAGGTGCCTATAACGCCTCCGCCAACGACGACAACACGGGCGTGGGACGGCAACTTCGGTTCGGTCATGGGTGCTCCATCAACAGGCTGTCTCGCGTGACGAGGAGCGCATTGTAGCGCTCTCGCCCCGGGTCCCGCCGGACGTCCATGCCGGTTAGGTCGAGCGTAATGCCTTGGCGCCGACCCAGTAGTGCCATGCAGCCCAGAATCCGGTCGGTGCGAGGCCAATGAGCGCCCATCGTAACGATTCGGTATTGCCACCGACATGCGGCGCGAGCACATCACTGGCGATGCCGACCAATTGCGGTGCCACCACGAGGTTAAAAAGGTTCGCGACGAACATAAGGACTGCGATCGACTGAGCGCGCATTTCCGGAGCGACTACATTCTGTATCAGCCCCATGGTGGGACCGATAAAAAAGTAGATGGCCGGGACAAGGATCCATAACAGGATCTCGGCTGTGTGCAGTGACGGCGTGACATAGATGCCGATGGACGGCAGCGTCGCCAGCAAAATCACGGCGGCCATCAGCACCGAGACGTAACGGGGGCCGCGCTTGGCGAGCGGTGAAACGGCAAACAATGTTGCGAGTGTCGCGGCGACACCGCCGATGAGGTGCATGGGACCGAGTATCGCCCCGGCCTGATCGACCGTGAGCGCAAACGCACGCATGAGGTAGGTGGGGGTCCACCAGAGAAGCCCCCATCCCCACAGGGTCGCGACGGCTCCGCCACCAATCAGGTGAAACGCTGCGCGATTCGCGCGAATGCGCTGAATCGCTTCGCGCATACCGATGCGGACATTCGCGGAGCGGGGACCGTCGTAACGTCCCCGGGGCGGCTCGCGTACGGTGAGATAGATTAGGGTTCCGAGAAGGACTCCCGGTAGTCCGAGCGCGATGAACGCGCCTCGCCACCCGTACTGTGACGCAACAGTCCCGGCGAGCGACGAACCGATCCAGGCGCCAAGCGGTGCACCGAGCGCAAAAAACGTGAGCACGCCCGGCCGCTGTGCCGGCCGATACAAATCGGCGAGTAGCGAGGTCGATGGCGGTGTGCCACCGGCTTCGCCGATGCCCACGCCGAACCGTGCCAAGACGAATTGAGCAACATTCTGCGCGCATCCACAGGCCGCGGTGAGCAGCGACCACAGCACGAGCGCACCCGCCACCATATTGCGCCGATTGCCACGGTCCGCCCACACCGCGGCCGGCAAGCCAACGGACACGTAAAACAGCGCTAATGCCACACCGGTGATCAGCGCAATCGTTGCGTCGGACAACTGCAGATCAATCCGGATCGGCTCGAGTATTGTGGATACGACAAAACGGTCCGCGATATTCATCGCGTAGACCAGTGTGAGCAGACCAAGCGCATAGGCGCGTTGCCGCGTGTCCGTCTGTGGCGTCATACAGTCTCCCCCAATCCAAGGAGACTGTATGACTTTACGCGGTACGTCAAACGATCAGTCGAGGCGCTCGTAGAGAGGGTTGGTGAGGAAATCCGCTAGTGTGGGCGCCAAGGACATGTCTTCAAAGATGGCGGCAGCGTCATCGTAAGTGCTGTGGCCGACACTGACCCCAGCCGCCGCCTTCACTTTCGGGAGTTCCTCGGCGATCAATGCACGAACCAAATCGGCGGTGACCTTCCGCCCATCGTCGAGAACGCCTTTGCTGCTTGCGACCCACTGCCAGACCTGACTGCGCGAGATCTCGGCAGTAGCGGCGTCTTCCATCAAGTTATTGATGGGGACACAGCCGTTGCCGGCCAGCCAGCTCCCAAGATAGTGCACCCCGACATTGATGTTATTACGCAGACCCGCCTCGGTGATCGGGGCCTCAGGGCGGAAATCGAGCAATTGATCGGCCGTAATGACCTCGGGGCGCTGTTTGCTCCACTGGTTCGGCGCATCGCCCAGTACCGCGCGGAATTCCTCCATCGCGATGGCGACAAGTCCGGGGTGTGCCACCCAGCCGCCGTCGAAACCGTCCCGTGCATCGCGGGCCTTGTCGTGACGGATTCCCGCCATGGCCTTTTCATTCGCGACAGGATCGTTCTTGATGGGGATCAACGCGCTCATGCCGCCGATTGCTGGCGCCCCGCGACGGTGGCACGTCTGCACGAGCAGCAGCGCGTACGCGCGCATGAACGGGACCTCCATCGTGATGGCGCTGCGATTGGCGAGGCAAAAGTCGGGATTGCGGCGGAACTTCTTAATCGCGCTAAAAATATAGTCCCACCGGCCCGCGTTCAGTCCGGCCGAGTGCTCGCGCAGTTCATACAGGATCTCGTCCATTTCGAACGCAGCGAGGATCGTTTCGACGAGGACGGTCGCCTTAATCGTGCCACGGGGGAGGCCAATAGTCGCCTGTGCCTCGACGAAGATGTCGTTCCACAGTCGGGCCTCCAGATGGCTCTCCATCTTCGGCAAGTAGTAATACGGGCCGGCCCCACGCGCTAACTGCTCCTTGGCGTTGTGGAAGAACGAGAGCGCGAAGTCGAAAATTCCGGCGGAGACGCGTTGTCCATCCACGAGGACGTGCTTTTCATCCAGGTGCCATCCCCGCGGGCGCTGCAACAAGGTGGCGGTTTTTTCGTTCAGCGCGTAGCGCTTGCCGGCTTCGTTCGTAAACGCGAGATCACCCCGGACGGCATCACGGATATTCAGTTGCCCTTCCAACTGATTGACCCACGTCGGGGTGTTGGAGTCTTCGAAGTCCGACATGTAGGAGTCTGCGCCAGAGTTGAGCGCGTTAATGATCATCTTGCGCTCGACCGGGCCCGTGATTTCCACGCGGCGACACTCCAACGCCTTTGGCAGCGGTGCAATCGTCCATTCGGACTCGCGAATATGACGCGTCTCAGCCAAGAAGCTGGGGCGCTCACCGGCATCGAGGCGCGCTTGGCGGGCGACGCGCGCCGCCAGCAACTCTTGCCGCCGCGGTTCGAACTGACGGTGCAAACGGGCGACGAGCGCGAGTGCGTCGTGCGTCAGTATGTCGGTGTAACGCGGGTCTACCGCGACCGTGATCGTGAGTCCTTGCGGCAAGTTCAGCATGGCGATGCTCACTGTGAGGGTGACAAGTGATCGCATGGTACGAGCCGGCTTGGCGATAGGGTAGACCGAATCTGGGCGACCCAGTCGATACTTTTTGTACCGACTGGCGGCAAAATTAAGGGCCAATGGCGTTATGCTTGGCCCATGGATCGCCACCTTCAACTGCGTAGTTTCGTCCTCATTGCCGAAAAGGGCGGCTTTGCGGCGGCCGCGGCCGTTGAGGGGGTCACCCCGGTGATCATGGGTCGGCGTTTGTCCGCCTTGGAAGACCGGTTGGGTGTGCGACTGATGCATCGCTCGACCCGGGGATTGCGACTGACGGAAGTCGGCGCCGAATTTCTGGAGCGATGCCGCATCACGCTGCGCGATTTCGACGATCTCGAACAAAGTATCGCCGCGAGTCGTCGTGCGATTGCCGGCCGGTTGGTGGTGTCGGCGCCCGCCGGATTTGGGCGTCGCCACGTTGCCGTGCACGCACCGGCTTTCTTAGCGGCCTACCCGGGCGTCGAATTGACGTTTCATCTGACGGATGCACTGGTGGATTTAACGCGGGATCGCGTGGACATCGCGATACGCATCGGGCCCACCACAGATCCGAATCTGGTGGTGGCCAAATTGCACGCTAACCAACGCGTCGTCTGCGGTTCGCCGGCCTACCTCGCCAGTGCCGGGGTCCCACAGGTACCGGAGGATCTGCTGAACCATAATTGTCTGACGCTGGCAGCGAGCAGTGGGCAACAGCGCGGCTGGCTGTTTCGGCGCGGTGACGAGATTGCGGCGATGCCGGTGCGCGGCAACCTCGCCTGCAGTGACGGTGAATTGCTATCGCAATGGATGATTCGGGGGCTCGGACTCGGCTGGCGCTCGACCTGGGAGGTTGGGGGTGCGTTGGCGCGCGGCCAATTGATCAGTGTGCTCGACGACTACGCGATCGGGGAGTATCCGATTCAAGCCCTTTACTTGGCGCAGCGCTACGTGCCGGCCAAGGTGCATGCCTTCATCGAATTCTTGCGAGGCCTGTACGCGCTGCCGACGTATTGGGAGAGCGACTAGGCGCACCGCCGTTCAGTTCAACTCACTGCACTGATAGGTCGCTTGGGCGAGCCAATCTGGATTGACGTCGATGCCCCACCCCGGTGCGCTCGGAATCATCACGTGGCCCTCGATGACCGCATACGGATCGCCGAGGAAGAGATTCTGTTGCCACGGATAGTAGTCAGCCCCTTCAATCGACAATTCGAGATACTTGCCCCGGTGCGGTAGCGCGCCCAACAGGTGCATCGTGCACAGCGTGACCAGCGATAGATTGGCGCTGTGCGGCGTGACCGGGATACCCGCCTCGGCGGCCATGGCGCACACTTTGAGTGTGCGACTGATTCCACCCATATACATCACGTCCGGTTGCACGATGTCGACGACACGCTCGTTGATCATCCGCTGCCAGGTGGCTAAATCCCAATCCTGTTCCCCGCCGGTGACGTCGAGGGTGAGTGCCTCGGTGACGGCTTTGGTTTGCTCGAAGTGCCAATAAGGACACGGCTCTTCGAAGTGACCAATGCCTTCGGACTGGAGCAGATGCCCGACGTCGATCGCACGTCGTGGGGAGTAGCCGCTGTTGGCATCAACCAACTTGTCGATCCCGTCACCCAATGCGCGAGAGACCGTGGTGACGACCGCTTCGGTGCGGCCGGGCCATTCGTCGACGTCCCGTCCGCACTCCGCTGCCACGCGCCATTTAAAGGCGGTGAACCCGAACTGATCTCGTAATCGTAGGAATCGGTCGGCCTCGTCATCGGGGGTGATGTCTCGTTTCATGGACGAGGCGTAGGCGCGCAGCGGCCCGGGTTTTCCACCCAGCAATTCGACAACGGGCTTACCTTCGAGACGGCCGCGCAAATCCCACAACGCCGTGTCGAGGCCGGCCAGTGCCCGACAGCGGTAACTGCCCGGGTACTTATGCTCGCGTTCTTCGATGCGCTCGATCAGGGCATCCATGGCTAACGCGTCGGCACCCAAGGCCCAAGGGGCGACCTGTCGATGAAAGATCGTTGCCGTGATATCGGCATTGTAGGTGGAGGTCTGGCCCCACCCCATCGCGCCCGTGTCCGTGGTGACACGCACGAAGCAGACGAACTCATTGCTCCAGGTTTCGAGCCGTTGGATCTTCATGCGTGGACTCCGGTTCAGTCGATGCGCGCACCTTGACGTCGCAACTCCGCCTGGACGGACGACAGATCGATCGCGGCGAAGGACTCGCCCGTCCGGGCAGCCTGTGCGGCCGCGACTCCGGCGCCTTGGCCGGCGACGGCGCAGCACATCATGTTACGGACCGCCGCATGCGAGGTACGGTCACCACCGATGGCTCGGCCGGTGACGAGGAGTCCCTCGATATTCTTAGGCACCATCGAACGGTAGGGCACGTGAAAGTAGCGGCCGGTAGTCGGCAAAATCAGGATGCCATAGCCATCGATAAATTCCGGGAAAATGCCAATCGAATCGTCGAAACGGCCTTGCTCGCGAACGTCTTGGGCCGTCATGTTGTACAGCGCGTCAATCTTGCGCGTATCGCGTATTCCGAGGGTCATCCCGAAATTTCGCAACTTGGCGTTTTCACAACCCGGCATGAACGCTCGCAGCGCCGCGATCGCGTGTATGGCCTGCGCGCGCCCCGCGATTTCACCGTTCGTCAAATCGGTGGGGTCTGTACCGTCGAGACCGGGCAGGCTGATCAAATTAAGGTAGGTAAGGTCGCCTTGGTCCGAGACCGTACCCCAGGTGCCGGCAATAGTGGCGAGATTACGCGGTATGAGACCCGCGTCGACGGCCTGCTTAAAGGGCTTACGCAGAAAGGGCGAGAACAGGGCGTCTTCTTTGCCGGTCGTTTCGATATTCCATTCGCCGTTACCGGCCCAGCTGGCATAGGTCTGTGGGTCGGCTTTGACCGCATCCATGAACCCGTGCTTATTCACACCGGACATCGAAAACATGACCGACGCGGCCATGATCCGCTCGCGAGGGGTGAGGCGCGTGTCGGCGCCGGCGCGAAACGCCACGTCTGCATCGCCCGTGCCGTCAATAACGCATTTTGCGAGGATGGCTTCACGGCCCGCCTTGCTCTCGGTGATCACACCGACAATGCGACCCGCGTCGACGATGGGCGCCACAAACATGCGGTGTAGGAGCGGCGTGATCCCTGCCTCGGTGACCAACACATCGGCCACGTATTTGAACATTTCCGCATCCAGCGCATGGCTGATGGACTGTGGCTCGGGCAGCGCGGCGCCCATGGCCTTAGCGCGCTCCTCGAACTCGCGGCCAATCCCTTCGGAGTCGATGGTTTTTTCGTGCCGATACCACGCAAAGCCCTCGACACCGACCTGTGTGATGTTCCCGCCGAAGCATCCGTAGCGCTCGAGCAGTGCTGTCTTTGCGCCGGCCCGGGCGGCGGCCAATGCGGCGGCGAGGCCACCGGGTCCGCTACCGACGACGAGCACGTCCGTTTCGTGGATTACATCGACACTGCGAGCGGGTTCGGGAATGCGCTTCATAGGGATTGCCAGTCGTGGTTTGAGGGACGTTCAGCCGCCGAGTGAGATCACGACGCGACCGCGCACGGCACCGGCGAGTATGTCGCGCGCCAGTGAGGGCACATCGTCGAGCGTTGCGGACGACGTCATCGCTTCGAGACGATCGCGCGGAAGTTCGTTGGCTAATCGATCCCACAAGGGACGGCGGCGTGCGGCTGGGCACATCACCGAGTCGATCCCCAGCAGGTTGATGCCGCGCAGAAGGAACGGAATCACGGTGGTATCGAGTTTGGCGCCGCTCGCGAGCCCGACTGCCGCCACCGAACCACCGTACTTCATTTGGGTGAGTACCCGTGCGAGCGTAGTACCGCCGACCGAGTCAATGCACGCCGCCCAACGTTCGGCCTCCAGCGGGCGCTTCGCGGGCTCTGCAAATGCCGACCGATCGATGACCTCGACCGCACCGAGCGCGCGTAAGTATTCGGCCGTGTCGGGACGCCCCGTCGAGGCGACGACTCGGTAACCTCGCGCGGCGAGTAGCGCTGTCGCCACCGAGCCCACACCACCCGCCGCACCGGTGACGAGCACGTCGCCCGCTGCGGGGGTGAGTCCCTGACGTTCAAGTGTGTCGAGAGCGAGCATCGCGGTAAAGCCGGCGGTGCCAATCGCCATGGCCAGGCGTGTCGATAAGGTCGCGGGCAGCGGCACCAACCAATCCGCGTTGACTCGGGCCTTGGAGGCGTAGCCGCCTGCGTGCAACTCGCCCACACGCCATCCGGTCAGCACCACACGATCGCCCGCGGCATAGCGCGGGTCGGAACTCTGCAAGACCGTGCCGGCAAAATCGATACCCGGGACGTGCGGCCAGCTCTTAACGAGGCCGCCGCCGGACGTGACCACCAAGCCGTCCTTGTAGTTGACCGTCGAGTACTCCACGGCGACGAGGACGTTACCCTCGGGCAGCAGCGAGTCGTCGCGATCTTCGATGCTGGCGGTGACGCCCGCGTCGGTCTTATGGGTGACTAATGCCTTGTACATGACGGTCTCATTCGGTGTACGGAATCCGAGTATTCCATATTTGTCAGACAAAATGGTACGGTAAGCGTATTCGATTCAGATACAGGTGCCGGATGGCCATTGAGTATGCCGGTCTCGTGACCGAAGGCATTGCCAAACAGATCTCTGAAAAGATCCGCGAGGCCATTCTCGACGGACGGTTGGCCGTGGATGCCCGGCTGCCTACCGAAGAGGAATTGGCGCGCCGTTTTGGTGTCTCGCGTCCGACGATACGAGAAGCCTTAAAGCGACTAGCAGCGCAAAATCTCATCCGCTCGCGGCGCGGCCCCGCCGGCGGCACCTTCGTCACGCGCCCGACGCGTGACGAGGCGCGAGCGAGCGTCGCGACCGGTGCGGCATTACTCGTTTCCATGGGCGAATTCCAGCTCGACGACATCATCGAAGGACGATTGGTATTCGAGACCGCGGCGTGTCGGCTCGCCGTCGAGCGCCGAACGGACGCCGATCTCGAGCGACTGCGCAGCGAGGTCGAGCGTATGACGGAGGCCGCGTTAACCGACGTGGAATTTTGCGCCACCGATGTTCGTTTTCATCGTGCGCTCGTAGCGGCAGCCCACAACCCTGCCCTTGATTACGCCGCCGCCAGCCTGATCGATTCCTTGCAACCGGTGCTTAACCTGCTGGTGTATCGAGTACGGGACCGTCAACAGGTCGTTGACGAGTTAGGTCGGCTCGTCAACGCGCTCGAGTTGCGCGATGGCGGTGCGGCCGTCGCGGCGTTAGAGGCGTATCTCGCCACCGTGATGCGGCATTGTCGCGACGCCGGCGACGTTCGCAGGCGCGCTACACCGGCCGGGCCCGACGGTCGCCACCATTCGGGAGTCCTAGGATGAGTTCGTCGTCTGTTCGGTACGAATTATCGGGACGGCGCGCGTTGGTGACCGGCGCTGCGTCCGGCATCGGGCTTGCCACCGCGGAGCGGTTGGCGCGCAGCGGTGCCTGGGTTGCGCTGAACGATCTGCCGGGTGAGCGTTTGCTGTCGGTGGTCGCACGCTTGCAAGCGGAAGGACTGTCGGTCTACGCGACGCCGGGAGATTTGTCGCAGGCCGATCAAGCACGCGAGGTTGGTCGTAGCGCCGCGGTGACGCTGGGCGGCCTTGATTATCTCATCAATAACGCCGGTGCCCCGCTGACGCGCAACCCCATACCGGCGAGCGATCTGGATGCCTTAACGGACACGTTTTGGGATCGCATTTTGCGCATCAACCTCATGAGCGCGTTTTGGGTGACGCACGCCGTGAGTACGGAGCTGCGCGCCGCGCACGGCGCGGTCGTCAACACCGTTTCGGTTGCCGGATTCGGTGGCGGGGGTAGCAGTATCGCGTATGCCACCGCCAAGACCGGTTTGATCGGCCTGACTCGCGAGTTGGCCCGCGCGCTCGCGCCGGCGGTGCGCGTGAACGGCATAGCCCCTGGCTATGTGAACTCGCCGTGGGAGTGCTCGTTTGGCGATGTCCAGGCCGCAGCGCAACGCGAAGCCGTACTGCAGCGGGTGGGCGAGCCTGCGGATTACGCGGACGTCATTGTGTACTTGTGTGCCGGCGCCCAGTACGTCACCGGCGAGGTGGTGCCCGTCTCGGGCGGATTGCGGTTGTGAGGCGCCGTTACTGGGCTGGCGCTCTGCCGTTCCTCGTGACGCTCGCGCTCGCGGCGCCGCGGGTCGACGTACGCGGCACGATCGTCGAAGGGCGCTGGAACCGCGACGTGCCTGCAGTGGCCGAGTTTCTGAGTGTGCCCTACGCGCTCCCACCGGTCGGCGCGCGGCGCTTTGCAGCACCGGTCGCGTGGTTGCCGGAGGCGGGAATACGGCGGGCGGATGCGTTCGCTGCTGGCTGTTATCAGGACGATTACAACACCCGCTGGTATCAGCAAGTCGGCGCCTATTTTGGTGCGCCGTCGGCGACGTTCGTCGATCCGCCCTTCAGTGAGGATTGTCTTTATCTAAACGTCTGGACCCCGCGACCGGATCCCACCGCCCGATTACCGGTGCTCGTTTGGTTTCACGGTGGCAGCAACAAAGCCGGCTGGTCTTTCGAACCCAATTATCAAGGGGCACGATTTGCCGCCCGGGGTCAGGTCCTGCTCGTCACGGTGGGCTACCGGTTGGGCGTCTTCGGTTTTTTGCCCGACCCGTTTGCCGCGGGTTCGGAAGGTACGGTGAACCTCGGTCTGCAGGATCAAATTGCCGCGTTGCGGTATGTGCGCCGGTTCATTGCGGCCTACGGCGGCGATCCGACCCGGGTCACCATTGCCGGTGAATCCGCCGGCGGTGCGGACGTCCTTGCCCTACTCGCCTCACCGGATGCACAAGGCCTATACGCACGTGCCATTATCGAAAGCGGTGGCTATAACTTACGCGGTGCGCCGTCGCTCAGCGACCAGCGGGCGGTGAGTCAAAAGCTGGCGCACTCCGTGGGGGCCCGGTCGAGCCAGGAATGGCGCGATCGCCCCTCAGCCGCTTTGTTTTTAGCGGCGAAGAACGCCGAGCCCGCGCCCTATTTTCTACCCGTGGTGGATGGACGGGTCCTGCCGCACGAGCCAGCGCTACAACTTAAACGGGGCCTGAGCGTCGATGTGCTCGTGGGCAGTAATGCCAATGAGTCGTTGCTGTATGTCACGGAGTCCACCGCGGCGTTAGACCGCATGATTGCGGAGTTGCCCACCGAGGTGCAGTCGGATGTGCGCCCCTGGGTTGAGCACGATGGCTCCGCGCGACACGCCCAAGATACGCTCGGCAGTTTTCTCGACATGGGGTGTAGCGCGGAGACGGTCGCGGCGGCGGTTCGGTCACCGCACCGGGCCTATCTCTATCGGTTCAATCGAGTCCGAAGGGGCGCCGCGCAGGCGGGGCTCGGGGCGTACCACGGCGCTGAGATTCCGTATGTGTTCAATACGCATGATGCGTGGCTTCCGACGGACGATACCGACCGTCAGCTCACGCAGACCATGGGTGATTATTGGGCCGCCTTCGTCACGTCCGGTAACCCGAATCGACCGGGTCTGCCGACGTGGCCGGCCTATGACTCGGATCGTGCGCAGGCGCAACTGCTGGGAGATACGGTGATCTCACAGCCCGCCCCTGACCATGCGCGGTGTCTGCAGCATCGGGCGCGGTTGTATCCGGGCGTTTGATCCGTCGCGGTCAGGCGTCCTCAAAGGTCGCGGCGTCGTGGGGTAGTGCGTCGCGAAAGGCGGAGAGCAAGAGCATCGGGCTGAACAGTTCGATACCCAGCACAAAACTCTGCTCGGCGCCCTCTTCATCCGAGGGCCGATGATGACGGCACCAGGCGACCACCCCGTTCACGTCGAGGGTGAGTCCGTCCGCCTGAAATTCAATCGCGACCGGCGCCCGAACGGGAAGCGCGCTCGGTAAGCACAGACTGATACCGGAACTTGAGACGTCATTGACCGCAGTGGCGGCTTGTCGCTCGTCGCTGTGGATCACCACGATCGGATCGGCGGGTTGGTGCACCAAGCGATAGCGGGACTGACGGCGTTTGTCGTGCTGTGTCATCGATCTCTGTCCTCAGAGGGCTCGGGTGCGCCCCGACGGCGCAGCCCGATCTTCCCGCGAGTATGCCTTGTCTGAGCGGCGCCGGGGATGGCGTCATCCCCGGACTGTGGTCAAAGTCTCTTTTTTAGGGGCTGGTCCAGCGCTTCAGCCACGCCTCGACCGCGTCATGCCACTCGACGCTGTTCTGCGGCTTCAGTACCCAGTGATTCTCATCCGGGAAGTGCAGGAATTGGCTCGGCACTCCGCGTCGCTGCGCGGCCGTAAATGCCGCCACGCCCTGATCCGGGGTCACCCGGTAGTCGCGGCCGCCTTGCACCACGAGCATCGGTACCGACCAGTTGCCCACATGGTTCAGTGGATTGAACCGTTCGTAGTTCTCGGGGTGCTCGTATTGAGTGCCCGCGTTCTCGGTCTCCTCAAACCAGAGTTCTTCGGTGGCATAGGCCATGAAGCGCGTATCGAAGACGCCGTCGTGATCCACGAAACACTTCCAGGGGGTCGACCACACGCCGGCTATCCAATACACCATGTAGCCGCCGTAACTTGCACCGAGCGCGCAGGCGCGATCGGCCGCCAAGAATGGGAACTGGGCTTGTGCGGCGGCCCAGCCCTTCTGAAGGTCTTCGAGTGGTCGGTCGCCCCAATGGCCACTGATCGAATCGGTGAAGGCTTGTCCGTATCCGGTGGAGCCATGAAAATCAATCGCAACCACCGCGTAGCCGGCGCCGGCGTAGGTCTGCGGATTCCACCGGTAGTGGAAATCGTTCAGCCATGACCCTTGGGGGCCGCCGTGGATCAAGAAGGCGACCGGATACTTTTGTCCCTGGACGTAACCGACGGGCTTCACGACGTAGCCGCGCACGGTGTCGCCGTTCCAGCCCTTGAAATGAAACTCTTCAGGGGCTCCGAATTCGACGCCGGCGAGGCGGTCGTGGTTCACCTGAGTGATCGCCGTGAGCACGCCGCCGTTGTCCACCCTATAGAGGTCGGAGGGCGCGGTCAGCGCATCGCGTGCCACGACAATTACGCCGCGCGCGGCGGAATATTCGGTGACGTTGCCGCCGGCGGCAATACGGCGCACCGTGCCGTGACCGATGTCGATGGCGAAGAGAGGCCGCTCGCCTTGGTCATCGGCGAGGACGTACGCGGTGCGGCCGTCCGGTGATACCGTCAGTGCTCCGGCACTGCGGTCCCAATGGGGTGCCACCTCACGTTGCGTATGGCTGGCCAGATCCAGTTCCATGACGCGGAAGCGATCGGCCTCGTGGCCGGGGACCGACATCGCAAGGTAGTACAGGTGTCGACCGTCGGCTGACGGGACCGGCGCCGTGTCCCACGCTAAATTGGCGGACGTCAAATTGGTCGGCGGCGTACGGCCATCAATCCGTGCGGCGTAGATATCGAAATTGGTCGACCACGGTTCGGTCGTTCCAGCCACTCGCGCCGAGAAATAGAGGGTTTGGCTATCCGGCGAGAAACTGTACTCGCTGTCGTCCCCAAACGGCTTGGAGGGCACGTCACCATCGATGGATTGACTGATCCGCACCGGCTCAGTGTTAAGCATCCCGGCGTCATTCAACGTGGCCACATACAGTTGCGAGCGGGTGCCGTCTCCCCACGTGTCCCAGTGACGTACGAAGAGGCGGTCGTAGAGCATGCCGGTGGCTTTGCGGGCCGCACGCTCCGCCGCATGCTCGGCCGCGCAGGCTAGCGTCGCGCACTGTGGGTCCACCTGCGCGGACAACGCGATGTGATGGCCGTCGGGTGCAAGCGCGTAGGAATCCACGTCGACGGGCAGCTGGGAGACTTGGCGCGCTTCGCCGGCACCCTCAAGGCGCCAGATCTGGTTACTCCCCGAGCGGTTGGAGAGGAAATAGAGGCTGTGGCCGTCGGCCGACCAACGCGGCGCGGTCGCATTCGAGCCGGTAGCCGTCAGGCGGCGCGCTTCGCCGCCGTTCGGGCTGGTCTCGTAGAGGGCGTAGGACGACCGATTGGCCGCGTAATCGACCGTACGCAGGACGTACACCAGGCGAGTCCCATCGGGCGAGAGATGCGGCTCGCCGATCCGATTCAGGGTCACAAGGTCGTGCGCCGTAAACGGCCGTGCCGTCGTGACGCTTGAAAATGCGAGGCCAAGACACAACAACGCGAGCGGCCGAAACATAGGTAGCTGCCTTATGAAGATCCAGGTACCGATCATACCTATGTCGGGGCTTGACCTCGTTGGCCGCGATTTATAAATTGCCGAAGCAGTTACTGCTCAGGCAGGAATATGAAACACGCCGATTCCGCCACCTACCGTATCGACGACAGCATTGGCTATCTGATCCGGCAAAGCGGCGCGCTCATGCGTCAGGAGTTGGACCATCAGTTTCTCGAGGGCGAGCTCACGGCGGTGCAGTGGCTCACGCTGATGCGCTTGCGGGACGATCCGACCTGTTCGGCCGCCCTGCTCAGCCGCTGGCTGCATCACGACAGTGGTGCGTTCACACGAGTGCTCGACCAATTGGAAGAGAAAGGCTTTCTCGTGCGCGAGCGCAGTCACGAGGATCGACGCTCCGTAGTGCTGCGGCTGACCGTCGATGGACGACGGGCGGCCGAGGCGGCCCTGCCCCGCGTGCTCGACCACATCAATGATGCGTTGCACGACTTCACCGCCGACGAAGTGGTGCAGTTGAAAACCTTACTGAAAAAATTAATCGCACGCCTCGACGGACGCGGGCGACGTATTGGGAGTTCCCCATGAACCGTCTTGTTTGTTTGCTGATTGCGCTCGCCGGGTTGGGCGCTTGCGCAGCGCCGCCGGGACCGCCGGCCCCCGCGCTTACGGTCTGCCGCCGATTTCGGCCTTCCACAGGATGTCGTGGCCGACGTCGCCGGCGACTGGTGGCACGCGTTCGAAGATCCGACGTTGAACGATCTGATCGAACGCGCCATCCGCAACGCGCCGTCGGTTGAAGCGGCCCAAGCGGCGCTCGAGTCCGCCTCGGCCGATCTTGATGAGGCGCAGAGCGCGCGCGGACTGTCGGTGGACGGTGCGTTGACGGAGGATCGTCAGCACTTCAGCGCACGCTCCTACATACCGCCCCCGTGGGGTGGCAGCACCTATTGGAATGGAACGGTCGGCGCAGACCTGCATTGGGATTTGGATCTTTACGGGCGTATCTCTCGGCGGATATCTGCCGCCGGTCACGAGCGCGATGCGCGTCGCTCGCAACTGCGTGGCGCACGCCTTATGGTCGAGGCGGGCGTCACGACGGCCTACCTCGATTGGCTGCGCGCCCGTCGCGACGTTAAGGTCGCCGATGCGATCTTGGGAGAGAGTGAGGCTGCGCTTGGTCTCCTGCAGCAGCGAGCCGCCCGCGGTCTCGTGGCCGCCGCTGAGGTGACGTCGGCCGAATCGGAGCGCGACGTAGCTCGCCAAGATCTCGTTCGGTATCAATCGGAGGTACCGTTGGCCGTGCATCGACTCGGCGCGCTTACGGGTCTGGGTGCGAACCTAGCCGCGCTGCCCGACGGACACGTGAATGCGTCTGGGTTGACCGTGCCGGCCGTGCTCCCCGGCGATTTGTTGACCCGACGCGGTGATATCAAGGCTGCGGCCGCGCGCGTGGCTGCCGCCGTCGATCGGGAAGAACTCGCCCGACTGGCGCGCTATCCGGACGTGGATCTCCACGGATTCGTGGGGACGACGGCGTTCGGTCTCGACAATCTCCTCTCTGCTCCGTCACGCATGCTGGTCGCCGGGGCCGGTGCGATGTTGCCGCTCTACGACCACGGCCGTATCGAGGCCGGTCAACGTGCGGCGAGTGCGAACACCGCGCAAGCGTTGGCCGCGTACAACCAGACGGTCCTTGAGGCCATACGGGAAACGGCGGATGCGTTGACGCGGGTAGCGGCACGCGAGCAAGAGCTGCGCCATGCCGATGCCTTGGTCGTGGATGCGAACCGATTGCTCGGTGACGTGCAACGGCGTCGGGATGCCGGACTCGCCGACGAACGGGCGGTCATCCAAGCGCGTATTGCCGTGACCATCGCGGCGGTCCGCGCGGACGATCTGCGTCTTGCGGCGGTTCAGAGCCGCGTGTCGGTCCTCGTCGCGATTGGCGGCAGCGCCCTCGATCCCTCAACTCTGTCTGTTCCGAATGCGAAGGTCTCCCCGTGAACGTACCTGCCTACACTCCGACTCAAACCCGTCAGCGCGCGTTTCGCCTTTTCGGGATCGCGGTTGCGATCGTCGCGGCCGGATGGTTCGTCTATTGGTTCGTCGCGTTGCGGCATTTCGAACGGACCGACGATGCCTACGTAGCAACCGACGTGATCGCCATCACCAGTGAAGTCAGCGGGACGGTGAAAGCCCTGCACGTCGCGGACACCGTGCGCGTGCATCGCGGTGACGTATTGGTCGAGTTGGACGATGCTGATGCACGCCTCGCGCTCGCCGGGGCCGAAGCGGAATTGGAACGCACCGTTCGCGACGTCTACTCCCGGATGGCCCAGCAAGACCAGTGGCGTGCGGCCATGCGCGCGCGTCAGGTGGCGTTGACCCGCGCCCGCAATGATCTTGCGCGTCGCGACGGCTTAGACCGCGATGGGGTCATGGCCGCCGAAGAGGTGGCGCACGCCCGCGATACCGTGGCGGAACAAGAGGCCGCGGTCGCCTCGGCCGAGGCGCAAGTGTCGGTGTTAAGCGCCGAGTTGCAAGGCGCCTCGGTTGCGACGCACCCGCGCGTCGTTGCGGCTGCGACGGCAGTGCGCAACGCGGCGCTTGCGTTGGCCCGCACTCAGATCCGCGCGCCGATCGACGGCGTGATTGCGCGCAAGTCCGTGCAGGTCGGGCAGCGTATTGCGGCCGGCTCACCGCTCATGGCACTGGCAGACCTGGATCACGTCTGGATTGATGCCAATTTCAAGGAAGTGCAGTTAGGTCATCTCGTGGTCGGATTGCCGGCTACGATTCGTACGGACATCTACGGGTCCGACGTGGAACTTAAGGGGCGCGTCGTCGGTGTCTCCGCGGGCAGCGGAGCGGCCTTCGCTCTCTTACCGGCCCAAAATGCCTCGGGCAATTGGATCAAGATCGTGCAACGGGTGCCGGTGCGGATTGCGGTGGATCCCGACGAACTTGCCGCCCATCCGTTGCGGGTCGGCCTGTCGACGTCTGTCGCAGTGGACATCGCCGGAGCCGTCGATGCCCACGCCGCGGTTCCGCGGGAACGGTCTGTGGCGACGGTGACGGTCGACACGGCGACCGAAGAACTGATTGAGGACATTATTCGCCGCGCGCACCCGGGCCATTCCCGCCATCACACGCACTCCGGATCTGTCGTTAATCCCCCATGAGCGGACCCAGTTCCGGCCTTAGCAGTCTCACGGCCGGCGAGCGGGCGCTCGTCGCGGTCGCCGTTGCGCTTGGCGCCTTCATGCAGGTGCTCGACACGACCGTGGCCAACGTGGCCATTCCGAGCATTGCGGGCAATCTTGGGGTCAGCGCCGATCAGGGCACGTGGGTCATTACCTCGTTTGCGATCGCAAATGCGATTGCGGTTCCATTGACCGGTTGGCTGATGGCGCGTTTCGGATTGGTGCGGACCTTCGCGTCCGCCATCACCTTGTTCACGGCCGCGTCGTTCTTGTGCGGTATCGCGTGGGACCTCCCCTCGCTGGTCTGCTTCCGCGTCTTGCAGGGCATGGTTTCAGGACCCATGGCGCCCGGTTCACAAGCGGTGTTGCTTGCTATTTTCCCGCCCGAGCGGCGGGCCAAAGCGCTTGCGGTGTGGTCGATTACGACGCTGATCGCACCCGTCGTGGGTCCCATATTGGGAGGGTGGATCACGGACAACTGGAGTTGGCCGTGGATTTTCTTCATCAACATACCGGCCGGTATTTTCTCAGTATTGGTGTGCGCGCGCGTGCTTAAAGGCCGCGATACGCCGACGCGGCAACTGCCCGTGGATCGCATCGGACTGGCACTGCTCGTGGTCTGGGTTGGCTCGCTGCAACTCATGTTAGACAAGGGTAAGGATGCGGACTGGTTCGCGTCCCCGTTCATCATCGCGCTCACGGTGATCGCCGTGCTGGGCTTCATCGCGTTCCTCATCTGGGAATTGACGGCACAGCATCCCATTGTGGATCTCACGCTATTCAAATTGCGGGATTTCCGCGTCGGCACGTTCGTCAATTCGGTTGGCTATGCCGTGTTCTTCGCCAACTTCATCTTGCTGACGCTCTGGCTGCAAACGCAGATGGGCTACAACGCGACGTGGGGTGGCCTCGCGGCCGTTCCAGCGGGTCTGATCGGCGTGATTCTCGGACCGATCGTCGCGAAGATGCTAGCCCGGGTGGATGCGCGTTGGGTCGCGACGTTTTCCATGGTGTTCTTCGCCTTGTCCTTTTACGAACGTTCGCAGCTGACGACGGATGCGAGTTTCGCCGCCGTCGCGTGGGCAGTGGGATTGCAAGGGTGCTCCCTGGCGACCTTCTTCATCGGGTCGGTCACCATGATGCTCAACCGTATTCCGCCGGAGCGCGTGCCCTCGGCGTCGGGTATGGCGAGCTTCCTGCGTTTTACCGCCGGTGGTATTGCCGCCTCGATTGTCACGACCATTTGGGATCATCGGGCCGCGTTGTATCAGTCGCGACTGGTTGAACGCACCTCGCTGTACGATGCGCCATTCCGGGATGCCTTAGGGGGATTGCAGTCCCTCGGATTGTCGGGCGATCAGTCGCTCGCGGTGCTGACTCGCAGCGTATTGGGCGAGTCCTACGGAAAGTCTTCGTTTGAGATTGCGGCGATATCCGCTGTGATCATGATCGCGCTGATCGCAGTCGTTTGGATGGGGCGGTCGACTAAGGGCGGCGGTCACACGCCACACGCGGCGGCGGCCGACTAGGGTGTCGGGTTAGCAGCGGTCAGCCAGGGTGCGATCGCCGCCTCCAGCGCTCGAGCGTCTATCGCGCCGCCGCCCGGGGGAAAGATGGCTCGGATGATGCCTTCCCGGTCGATCACGTACGTGATCGGCAATGCCTCCGGATTGGCATAGCCGTTAGGTTTAGCGCCGTCCATAAACGCGGCGGTCAAGGTGAGTCCCTTGAGAGCAGCGATGGCGTCACCTCGGTCGCGGTGGCGGTCAGCCGAGAGCGCTAAAACCACGAGGCCGTCCCGGGCGTGTTCCTCTTGCAGATGCGATAGCACAGGCATCTCGGCGCGGCACGGTGGGCACCATGATGCCCATACGTTCAGCACCACGACCTGGCCCCGCAAGGTCAAGAGGTCTATGGAACGGCCATCGGGTGTCGGTGCTACCAGTGCGGGCGCAGGGTCGCCGACGTGCGGCGAAAGGGTGGCGCTGAAGGCGGCGGTCGCATAGCCGGCGGCGGCGACGGCAATCCAGAGTCGGCGGGTGAAATACGGCATGCCCCAGTGTGTCTGGGAGACGGATCGCCGGCAAGCGCCGGCGATCCGTCCGTGACGTTAACGCGGTCCCGGTGCCGTTGGTTGGCCACCCATCGGACCGTGATCACTGTGCTGGCTCCAGCGCGCCTTGGCCTTTTCGCGGCGGGCATCCATCTTCTGGATCATGTCCGGAATCTTCGCCCGCTGTGCCGGCGTCAATACGGCGTACACCTTGGCCCACGTGCTCGCACGCTGATCCACCATCGCGGCGGCATGTTCTTTCGCGGCGGCAACGGCTGCGGCGTAGGCGGGCTCCGTCGGCGCGACTCGCATCAGCGCGGAGCGGTCGCTCTGCAGTAACTCATGGAGGTGTTTACCGTCCTCCCAAGCGGCCTTATGAATAGCGCGAATTTTCTCGTGCTGCTCCGGGGTCAGGTCGAGATGATGAAGGATTGCCATGGCTTCGAAACCGTGCATCTGACGATGCGCCCACTGGCCGCCCCAACGGCCCTGCTTGTCGTGCATGCCCATCGGGCCATGGCCTTCCATGTGGCCCTGCGGGCCATGCCACGCCGGGGCATCGCCGGACCCAGCGGGCGGTGGTGGTGGTGGCGTCTGGCCGTGAACCACACCAGCGGCGGCGA
>Ga0214164_1000147_pt1 | contig 46876 bp, 39 predicted proteins | sample TroBogepilimnion_13_FD_153003 | JGI IMG/M metagenome (GOLD analysis project Ga0214164, IMG submission 153003) | Freshwater microbial communities from Trout Bog Lake, WI - Practice 03JUN2009 epilimnion v4 | ecosystem: Environmental > Aquatic > Freshwater > Lake > Epilimnion/Euphotic zone ... | reverse complement strand
ATCGGTGCGAGTTGCCGCGCGGGGCAGCGGGGCGGGCTCGCTGATCTGTTATCTCTTGGGAATATCGGGGGTCGAGCCGCTTTCGCAGGGTCTCATCATGGAGCGATTTTGCTCGACGTTGCGCGGTGAATTGCCCGACATTGATATCGATGTGGAATCGCATCGGCGATTAGAAATATATGACGCGGTCTTTGCTCGGTATGGCGACGCTAATTGGAGTACACCTAATAATCAATCGCGGGTCGCGACGGTGGCGATGGTAGAGACCTATCGCGCGCGTCACGCGATTCGTGACGTTGGAGCGGCGCTTGGAATTCCCGCAGTGGAGATTGATCTGATTGCAAAATCATTGCCCCATATCCGAGCCAGCAATATTTCTAAAGCGCTGAACAACTTGCCCGAACTCAAATCGCTCAATCTAAATACTCCACTTCTTAAAATGGCGATTCATCTCGCCGGGCGGCTTGATGGTTTACCGCGCCATTTAGCGATGCATCCATGCGCGATAGCGCTTTCGGATATCGCCATTCATGATCGAGCGCCGATGGAGCGCAATCCCAGCGGGTATCCGATGGTGCAATTTGATAAAGATGACGTTGAAGGAATTGGCTTGCTCAAGCTCGATGTCTTGGGGGTGCGGATGCAATCGGCGATTTCGTACGCGCTCGACGAGATTGAACGAGTTGAGGGAAGAGCGGTCGATATTGATGGGATCTCGCTCGACGATAAGAAGACCTTTGATTTAATTAAATCGACGAGAACGCTCGGCATCTTTCAGATTGAGAGCCCTGGCCAACGCGAGTTGGTGGGAAAGATGGCGCCCGATTCGTTTACGGATTTGATTATCGATATCTCGCTCTTTCGGCCGGGTCCGGTGAAGAGTGACATGATCACGCCCTTCCTTAACTATCGACAGAAGGTTCCTGGTCGTTCAGGAGAATCCGCCAAACCCGAAATACATCCTGATCTGATTGAGATTCTCCGCGACACCGAAGGCGTTGTCGTCTTTCACGAACAGGTCATCCGCATCATCGCCACATTGACCGGCATCACGTTGGCCGAAGCGGATGAGAAGCGGCGCGAACTAGGAACGTTTGAAGGGCAACAGCGAGTATGTGATTGGTTCTATCCCACCGCCTTGTCGCGCGGCTATTCCGAAAAAACGGTTACCCACATCTGGGAGATTCTTCGTTCCTTTGCTTCGTTTGGTTTTTGCAAGGCCCACGCGGCGGCATTCGCGTTGCCCACGTATCAATCGGCCTGGCTGAAGACGCATTACACCGCCGCCTTCTTGGCGGGGGTCATGACGCATGACCCAGGGATGTACCCGAAGCGGTTAATCGTGGACGAGGCGCGGCAATGGGGGATTCAGATTTTGCCAATCGACATCAACCTCTCGGATACCACCTACCGAGTAGAGCGAGTTACTACATCAGATCGCGCACCATATTTAGCACCGGATCTAGCGAGCACCGGAGCGCCACTCGAACTCCCTGATGCGCGCGGATACGGAATCCGCATTGCGCTAAGCGATGTGCAAGGAATTAGTGATGCCGAAATTACAAGCGCGATTGCTGGTCGGCCTTATGTAGACCTGGCAGACTTTGTCTACCGAGCTGGTGTCAGCCGACCAGTAGCAGAAGCGCTGGTATTGATTGGCGCTTTTGATTCTATTCATGGAATAACCAAGATCTCTGGAAGCACATCGAGCGGCATCAACCGACGAGATCTCCTGTTGCACCTACAAGATTTATATAGTCGAGTAGGCGGAAAATATTCAGCGGCATCGAGTCAACTTTCCTTAGAGCTAGGCGTACCAGAGCTTTCAGCCAGCGGTCTTCCCGATTTAAATCCAGGCGAACGAGTCTCGCATGAGATGCAATTATTGGGAATCGATGTCTCGCAACACATGATGCACTTCTATGCAGATTTCCTTAATCATGTTGGGGCGATTAAATCATCCGAGGTAATCCATCAGCGTTCTGGCCAATCGATTCTGGTTGCGGGAGTGAAAGTTGCGCTACAGACGCCGCCGGTTCGGTCTGGCCGACGAGTCATGTTTTTAACTTTGGACGACGGCTACGGGTGCAACGACGCCACCTTCTTTGAAGATGTGCAAGAACGGACCGCCGCCTTATTGCGCAACGGCTCGCTCTTTTTGGTGCGGGGAGTAGTGCGAAGAACCGGCCCGCGCGGAGTATCAATTCGTGCGACCGCGGCATGGGATTTAAGCGATTCGTATGAGAAGTGGCGTAATCTCGTCGTTGATGACCAGCAAATTCCCGGAAGCGTCCGACATGCTTGAAAACACCATTCTGCATGTCGATATGGATGCTTTCTACGCTTCCGTGGCGGAAAAAGACGATCCCAGCTTGCGCGGCAAAGCGGTAGTAGTCGGAGCAGGCGCGCGCGGAGTAGTCCTCTCGGCTAACTACGAGGCTCGAAAATTTGGAATTCGAGCAGCCATGCCAGTTGGCCGGGCGCAGCGCATGGCGCCACACGCAATCTTCGTCGCGCCAGAACACCACCGTTATGCCGAGGTCTCCGAAAGCATTATGGAGATATTTCGATCGACCTCGCCGCTCGTCGAACCCATTTCGTTGGATGAGGCCTTTATCGATGTAACAGGCGCACGGAAGTTGCTCGGAACAGGTCGGGAGATTGCGCAATCTATTCGTGCACAAATATTGGAGCGCGAAGGTCTCACGTGTTCTGTGGGAATAGCGTCGACAAAATTTATCGCCAAGTTAGCATCTGGTCGTTGTAAGCCGAATGGCGTTTTAGAAATCGCCACGGATCGAGTGCTTGAGTTCTTACATCCACTTCCGGTTAATGCAATTTGGGGGGTAGGCCCAAAAACCGCGGAAGAGTTAATAAAGCTTGGGTTACACACTGTTGCCGATGTTGCTAACACACCGCGAGCCACATTAATTAGAGCCTTGGGCGAAGCGACCGGATCGTCCTTATACGAATTGGCGTGGGCGCGCGATTATCGAGATGTGGTTTCGGATGAGCCAGATAAAAGCATCAGCGCCGCTGAAACTTTTTCATATGACATCGAGGATCACGAGATAATTTTGCGGGAACTATTACGCCTAACCGAAAAAGCTACGCATCGACTTCGTGAACGCGATATGAGCGCGCGCACCATCTCGATAAAGGTTCGCTTTGCCGACTTTAAAACCATTAATCGGTCTAAGACCGTGCCGCTTCCTATCAGCGGTACAAAAGAAGTCTATGAAGTTGCCAAGCAGTTATTCCAAGCGTTGAAGTTGGAACGAGCTCGCCTACGATTAGTAGGAATTAGTTTGGAGGGGTTGGTCGACGGTACCGACGGACCCGAGCAGCTCGAGATGCGATTTGATGGAGGCGATCGCGATAAAGGCTGGCGCGAAGCAACGAAAGCAATCGACGCCGCGACCGGCCGATTCGGCTTGGGAAGCGTGCGACCGGCCCGTCTCTTTAGGCCTGGAAGTGAGGCTGGAAGTAAGCCTGCAAGTAAGCCTGCAAGTAAGCCTGCAAGTAAGCCTGGAAAGCCGAATTCGACCGCCAAAAGTGAGCAACCGCCTACACATTTGGACTTTCGCTCTTAGTAGTCCTGCTCTATTCTGATGCTATGCCTCTCTCCGACCACGAAAAACGCCTTTTGGCGGAGATGGAAGCTGCGCTGGAACAGGACGATCCCCGCTTAGTTTCAACCCTGACTGGCAAGGCGCGCACTCGAAAGGCCAGCCGAGTTCTCGCTGGTGGAGTCACCGTTCTTGTGGGCATGGCGATCATCATCTCTGGCCTGATTGCGAAGGTTGTTCCGGTCGGGATAGCCGGCTTTCTCGTGGCCTTGGCTGGTCTCGTTCTGATTTTCTCGAACCTCTCTGCCCTCGGTGACGGTGCGCCCGGCCAACGGGGAACGACATCTCCTGGACCAAAAAAAGGCGGTTGGAGTTCACGCCTGGAAGAGCGCTGGGAGCGCCGCAATAACGATCAGTAGGAATCACGATCAGTAGTTGACGCAATAAACCATCAACCGCCTCTCATTCGAGGGGCGGTTTTTTCATGCCAAAAAACGGCTCAATCTCGGTGGGGCGATGGTGGGCTTGGGTGGGAGTGGGTGGGGCAGTAGGGGCGCAAAAGGAAAGAAAGTGGGCAAAGATGGTTGAAAATGGAGGAAAATGGAGTAAAGTGGGGTTCTAGCCAATATTTCGCTCGTGGGGAGCGGAAATCGGCTGGTTTTTAAATCACCGGGGGAGGTGGGATACGTGTTTCTCGGTACCCATGAACCCAAGCTCGATGAAAAAGGGCGCCTCATTTTGCCCGCCCGATTCCGCGACGAACTCGCCAATGGCCTGGTCATCACCAAGGGTCAAGAGCGATGCCTCTACGTATTCCCCAGTAATGAATTTGCCGCCATCACCGATCGCTTGCGCCAAGCACCCGTCACCGAAAAGGCTGCTCGCGATTACATGCGCGTGATGTTCGCGGGAGCGCACGACGAAGTTCCGGACAAGCAAGGACGCGTAACGATTCCCGCGGGTCTGCGCACGTATGCAGCGCTGGAAAAAGATTGCGTGGTTATTGGCGCAAATACTCGTCTCGAAATTTGGGATTCCGAATCATGGAATTCATATCTCGCGGATCGCGAGAAGTCATTCTCTGATGTCTCTTCGGAGGTGCTACCCGGACTCTTCTAACAACTCTCTGTTGTGGCCACCGCCGACCTCATAACGACGCCCCTTCCCCGGCGCCGTTACCCCAAGATCCGTCGGCCGGCGGTGACCAGAGCAGAGAGCACATCACACAACAGAATCTCGACCGATGCCCAACTGATAGTCACCGAATAAAGAATATAAAAGTTACAACCGATAGAAAGGGGAAGCAGATGCAACTACATATACCTGTAGCGCTTGAACGATGCATCGCATTGCTCACCCCATCCATCGAGGCGGTTCAGAATCCGGTAGTCGTCGATGCAACGCTAGGCATGGGCGGGCATACGCACGAACTTCTCCGCCGTTTTCCGAATTTAAAAGTCATTGGATTAGACCGTGATCAATCAGCAATTGATGTGGCAACCAAGACGCTCGCAGAATTTTCCGCTCGACTAACCATTGTCCACGCCGTCTATGACCAGATTGCTGACGTGCTCTCTGATTTGAATATCCCATCGGTTGATGGTGTTCTCTTCGACCTCGGTGTCTCATCGATGCAACTAGATTTCGCTGAACGAGGTTTTGCGTATTCACAAGAGGCACCGCTCGATATGCGAATGGATCAGAGCAGCGGCTTATCTGCACAGGAAGTTTTGAATACCTACTCTCGCCAGGATTTGGTTCGAGTAATACGCACATATGGCGAAGAGAAGTTTGCGACCAAAATCGTTGACAACATTATCGCCGCGCGTGAGGCGGGCACGCTTCGCACAACGACGGACTTAGCAACCATTGTGAAAGAGAGTATTCCAGCGCCCGCTCGTCGAACCGGTGGCAATCCAGCAAAGCGGACCTTCCAAGCTCTTCGCATTGAAGTAAATAACGAGCTCTCGGTTCTCGAGCGCGCTCTTCCAGCCGCCACCTCTCACCTCGTGGTGGGCGGCCGAGTCGTAGTTATGGCTTATCAATCGCTGGAAGACAAAATTGTTAAGCGGTATTTCTCTGAAATAACCGCCTCGCGATCACCGCTTGGGTTACCGATTGACCTGCCCAATTCAGCCGCACACTTCTCGCTCGTTATTCGAGGAAGCGAATCCGCGACGGATGAAGAAATTGAGGCCAATCCTCGAGCCGCATCAATGCGACTTCGCGCGGTCGAAAGGTTGGCCGCGTAATGGCGATCGCAACCTTACCTCCGACGATTACTCGCCCAGCGACCGCGCTACGAGCTCGCGGAGCTCAAGCCTTTCTCAAGATTGCACCAGATTTAAGAGTCGAGCCAGGCCAACGCACAAGTGGTCGGGGCTTCATCGTCATTTTGGCGTTAATCGTCTTCTTTAACATCCTGACGCTGCTGGTTATCAATACTCTCATGACGCAAGACGCATTCGTTCTTGAGAATTTAAAGCAACAAAATCGCACATTGGTGGATCAGCGTGATGCGATAGTAAATGAGACAAATGTGCTCGCATCTCCTGATCAACTCGCGGCCGCGGCCAAGAAATTGGGCATGACGCCAGCGACAAAAATTAATTACCTTGACCTTTCCCAATCCTCTGTCGCCCCATCAAATCAGCTGGATCAGGTAAATCAAGTAGCGCAACCCACCATGCAATTAGTCATTCCTCATCACACCCCATCTACGGCCGGGGGAGTGAAGTAATGGCTCAGCGAGATATGTATCAACGTCGCATTCGAGCGATGGTCGGAATCATGCTGGTATTTCTGGTGGTCATTGCGCTTCGATTGGTCGATGTTCAGGCGGTCCAAGCCAGCTCAATTAGCAAGCGCGCGACCAACGAGATGATGATGACCTCAACGCTGCTCGCGCCACGAGGCGAGATCACGGACAATAACGGCGTGGAGCTAGCCCGAAGCGTCGATGCCATTACTGTCGTTGTGGATCAGACGATGATTGCGGATCCAGCTACCACCGCATCTGTCGTCGCGCCAATTTTGAATATCGCAGCCCCAGATTTGCAAACACTTTTGACGGGTACAAAGCGTTATCAAATTGTGGCAAAGAACGTTGCACCAGCTGTCTGGCAGAACTTGCAAACGACCTTGACGAATTACAACCGCGCAAGCGGACTTGCAAAGCGCATCGTCGGATTTTTCTCTGAGCGTGGCTACGTCCGCGAGTATCCGACCGGCAAACTCGCCGCATCGCTCGTTGGCATAACAAACGCAGCAGGAGTCGGTGCGTCGGGAATCGAATCAAGTTTGAATTCAAAACTTGCTGGCTCAAACGGCGAGTACCTGTATGCGAATGGCGCCGGCACCATCATTCCTGGCTCTGCAGTTATTAAAACCGAAGCAAAGCCCGGCACTGGAGTTCAGCTCACCATCAATCGCGATGTTGAATGGGTGGCACAGGATGCAATCGCGGCCGCGGTTAAATCTTCGAAGGCAGCCTCCGGGACCGTAATTGTTATGGATCCCAAGACCGGCCGCATATTGGCCGAAGCGAGTGCGCCATCCTTTGATCCTTCAATTCCGAAGACCATCACGCAGGACAGCCTGCGCAATCCTGCGGTTCAGGATATGTACGAGCCAGGTTCGACCGGAAAGGTAATTACCCTTTCGGCGGCGTTGGAAGAGAAGACGATCACCCCCACGACGGTTTTCGACGTTCCGTATTCACTTAAATTTGCCGGCGGCGTCTATCACGACGCGGAACATCACGGGGATTTGCATCTCACTGCTACCGGCGTATTAGCCCAGTCGAGCAACGTCGGCGCCATCCAAATCGGCGCGACCATGTCGCATGACACTTTGTACAACTACCTGACGAAATTTGGAATTGGTGCGAGCACGGGATCTGGCCTGCCGGGCGAACAACTTGGCCAACTGCCACCTGTAGCCTCATGGTCTAACTCATCGGCGCCAACAATTTCGTTTGGCCAGGGATATTCGGTTACCGCGCTGCAGGCCACGAGCGTTATGGCCACCATCGCCAATGGCGGGGTTCGCGTTTCGCCAACGGTTATCGCAGGTACTACCGATAGCAGTGGCCACTTTGCGCCGGCGGCAAATCAGAGCAGTACACGAGTTGTGAGCGCTCAGACCGCACAAGAGATTCGCACAATGTTGGAAAGCGTGGTGTCACAGAACGGCACGGCGCCGGCTGCCGCAATTCCGGGATACCGGGTGGCGGGAAAAACTGGCACAGCGCAACGCGCTGATTCCACGTGTGGCTGCTATCGCGGATACACCTCATCATTTATTGGTTTTGCACCCGCGGATAATCCGGCTTATGTGGTGAGCGTTGTCATTCAAAATCCACAAGGACAGCATCTGGGTGGCGTTATCGCCGCACCGGTCTTCCAAAAAGTCATGTCCTTCGTGTTGCAAACTGAACACGTTCCACCGACTGGCGGAAAGCCAACTCCGTACCCACTCAATGCCGCGGATTTGGCCGGCGCTCCGACGACGATCAAGAAGAATTAGGTTCAGATCGTGTCGTCAACCGCTATTCGCCCGCTAGGTGAATTTTCTAAGTCAATCGGCGATGTGGAACGATTCCTTGGATTGCCCGAAAGCTCGAATGAACTTCGCTTTACAGGCGTAAGCGCGGACTCACGTGCCGTTCAACCCGGCGACCTATTCATCGCAGCACCTGGGGCAACCCCGAACTCTGCGCACGGTTCGGCGTTCGTTGAAGCCGCCGTGAAAAATGGTGCGGTCGCAGTCCTCTCTGATGTGTCGATTAGCACGAAAATCACCGAAACATTGGGCGTGCCAGTAGTAACAACCGCGCATCTAAAATCAATTATCGGAGATTACATCGGCGAAATCGCCTCGTGGTTTTATCAGTCGCCGTCTCGCGCGATTGCCTGTGTCGGAATAACAGGAACAAATGGCAAGACAACAACGGCCACCGTTCTCAAGCAACTATGGGATCGCGATGGACGTTCCACCGGATTAATCGGCACGTTAGGCATTGATCTGGCTGGCGAATTCCACTCGGGTACCCACACCACTCCAATGGCACCAGAACTTCAGGCGGTTGTCGAAACGATGAGAGAGCGACACATCCGAAACCTTGCGATGGAGGTAAGTTCCCATGCGTTGGTTCAAGGGCGCGTGCGCGGAATGCGCTTTGACATCGTCGCTTTCACGAATTTGAGCCAAGATCACCTCGACTTTCACGGAACGATGGAAAATTATTTCCAAGCAAAGGCGAGTCTGTTTACCAATCAATACGCCGAGCGAGCGGTAATCAATATTGACGATGACTATGGTCGCCGGCTCCTAGGCCTGGCGACAATTCCGGTTGTCACCCTTTCGAGAATTGACCGGAAGGCTAATTGGTTCTATGAACGAGTCGAGAGCGAAGTTAACGGCTTTTCGGTTGCGATTCGCGGCGAGTCGGGCGTATTGATTGAGGGCTTTCTGCCATTTCTCGGTGAACATAATCTGGATAACGTATTAATGGCGGTTGCGATTGCAACGATGCAGGGCGTAGACCCGCTCGTCATTGCTAGTTCTTTGCCGACGCTGCAGTCCGTATCGGGCAGATTGGAGATGGTCAACGTCGGTCAAGATTTTCAGGCGGTGGTTGATTTCGCGCACTCACCCGACTCGGTTGAACGAATACTCCGCACGTTGCGCGCATCGACGCAGGCTCGAGGCGGTCGTTTAATCGCGGTGCTTGGTTGTGGCGGAGATCGAGATAAATCAAAGCGTCCGATTATGGGTCGCGCCCTGCTGGAAGGTTCGGACGTCGCAATTTTTACTAGCGACAACCCGCGCTCGGAAGACGCTCGCGAAATCTTGAATGAAATGACTCATGGCCTTTCGATGAAAGATGAGTCTGCGGTTGAAGTCGATCGACGAGCCGCGATAGCGCTTGCGGTCGCTACCGCGATGCCGGGTGACACGGTTGTGGTGCTCGGTAAGGGCCACGAAACGGGCCAGGAGATCAGCGGTGTGAAGTATCCATTTGACGACCGGGTTGAACTTGCGCAGGCGATTGAGGCGCTCCGATGATTTCGATGACCGTTCAGGAGATCGCGCGCGTTGTTCAGGGTTCGGCCGAAGGTGGACTCGCATCGGACCTCGTTGTTACGCAGTATCCGGTCATTGATTCGCGCGCCGCGTCTGCGAAGAATTTCTTCGTCGCATTTAAAGGTGAGAGCGTAGATGGCCATGACTTTGTTGGTCAGGCGATTGCAGCAGGATCGCCCTTCGCGCTTGTGAGCACAAGCGTCGCATTCCCATCTATCAAAGTTGAAGATGTTACGGATGCGCTCTCTCGACTTGCTCGTCATGTGCGAGAAGCGCTGCCCAACCTTCAGGTCGTTGGCTTGACCGGGTCGCAGGGTAAGACCACGACCAAAGATTTGCTCGCTCATATTCTGACCACCGCGGGCGAGACCGTCGCGCCGGAAGGTTCGTTAAACAATGAGATTGGCGTTCCATTGACGCTACTTCGCTCGACGTCTCAGACTCGATTCTGCGTTGTTGAAATGGGCGCTCGGCATCGGGGAGATATCGCGCATTTAGTCGCGATTGCTCAACCCAATGTTGGCGCGGTTCTGGTTGTTGGTTCGGCTCATCTCGGCGAGTTCGGTTCGCGCGAGGGTATTGCACTGGCAAAAGGGGAGATGGTCGCAGACCTTCGGCCTGGTGCGACCGCGGTTCTTGGGACGTATGACGAATTCACTCCACGCATGCCGACACCAGCGGGCGTTAAAAGATTGACCTTTGGCGAGACGATGGACTGCGATATCCGCGCTACCGATATCGAATTCCGCGAGGGGCGCGCTCACTTTGATCTGGTGACGCCTGGTGGGCGAGAGACTGTCGGGTTACAACTGTTGGGTATGCATCAGGTGGCTAACGCACTCGCCGCGGCGGCAATAGCGACTGCGCTGAATCTTCCCATTGAATCTATCGCGGCGGCGTTATCAACCGCTGAGACCATGAGCAAATGGCGAATGGAACTACGAGAAGCGGGCGACGTCGCACTTATCAACGACGCATACAACGCTAACCCGGAAAGCATGGCAGCCGCGCTTCGTACTTTGGTATTGATTGCCCAAGAGCGAGGTGGTTCTGCCTGGGCTATGGTCGGACGAATGCATGAGCTCGGTGACTCGCAGGATCGCCAACACGAGGAAATCGGACTGCTCGCCGCTAACCTTGGCGTTGATCATCTGGTCGCAATCGGCTGTGATGAATACCTAACCGCGGTACGGGGGCTTTCCGATATGGCTGTTCATAGCTGTGCAGATATCGACGCCGCTATGGAATTGGCCGACCACATTTCAGCCGGGGACGTAGTTTTAGTAAAAGCCTCTCGAGCGGAACGACTAGATATTCTTGCTAGTTCGTTGTTAGAAACATTACATAAGCGCGAGGTGATGGAATAACCATGAAGGGAATTCTCGTCGCCGGTGCGTCCGCTACATTGTTGAGTTTTTTGCTCACTCCAATGCTCATTCGCCTGCTCGCGCGTCGCGGTTATGGTCAAATGATTCGAGACGATGGACCGCAGTCGCACCACGTGAAGCGTGGCACCCCGACGATGGGCGGAATAGTTTTAATCACAGCGACGCTCATCGCCTACCTCGCCGCACATTTGTGGACAGGTGCTCGAATGAGCGCCTCTGCGCTATTGGTAATTGGACTAATCGTGGGCCTGGGCTTGGTCGGACTTCTTGATGACTGGCTGAAGGTTGTTCGGCAACAATCGCTTGGATTGCGCGCTAAGCAAAAGCTGGCTGGCCAAGCAATTTTCGCGATTGGTTTTGGCGTATTGGGTCTGCGATTTAAAGATAGCTATGGCCTTACGCCGATCTCACTTCATTTCTCCACCGTTCGCGACACATCGATAAAAATCGGTGCGGTCGCCGTGGTCGTGTGGATTATTTTTATGGTCCTCGGCACTAGCAACGGCGTCAATCTCACTGATGGATTAGACGGACTGGCGACCGGTGCAGCGATCATGACTTTCCTTGCCTTCATCATGATTGGCGTCTGGGAGTTCAAGCAGAGCTGCGCCCTATCGCACAATCTCATCTCCAAGTGTTACCAAGTACGTGATCCACTCGACATGGCTGTTCTTGCCGCAGCGTTAGCAGGCGCGTGTGCGGGATTCTTGTGGTGGAACGCATCGCCGGCAAAGATTTTCATGGGCGACGTTGGTTCGCTTGCCCTTGGTGGAGCGATTTCCGGACTTGCAATCACACTTCGGACCGAGATGCTCTTGGCGTTGCTCGGCGGTCTCTTTGTCATCATCACGCTCTCAGTGATCATTCAAACCGGTTACTTCAAAATTTCCGGCGGTAAGCGAGTCTTTAAAATGGCTCCGCTGCAACACCATTTCGAGCTACTCGGATGGGGCGAAGTAACAATTGTGATCCGGTTCTGGATTATCGCTGGCATGTGTGTGGCCTCAGGTTTGGGCATTTTCTACGGACAATGGGTCGTGTCCTAACCATGTCTGCCGAAGGCTCCTTTTTAGCAAGCCTCGAAGGTAAAAAGTTCCTGGTAGTAGGCGGCGGTGTTACAGGCGCAGGAATCGTTAGGTTCCTCCAGAAGCACAAAGCGGGCGAAATCATTGTTGTTGACGAGAAAGCCGCCTCCGTCGCGGATGTGAGCGCTGTATCGGAATTGCCAGTCGGAGAGTTCGACTTTGCGATTACATCGCCCGGTTGGCGTCCAGATCATCGCTTTTTACTCGAGCTTCGGGAACGACATATAGATATGTATAGCGAATTGGATTTCGCGTGGATGGTTAAGGCGGAATTAGCCCCCGCGCAGAAATGGATTGCGCTTACTGGCACAAATGGAAAGACGACGACAATCCAGATGGTGGAGTCAATTTTTGATGCTAGCCACGTGCGGGGAATAGCCTGCGGCAACGTGGGAACCACCGTTCTTACAGCGTTGATGAATGAAGAGCCATACGATGTACTTGCACTCGAGCTTTCGTCATTTCAGATTTTCGGGTCACAGCTACCGCGATATGAGGCAGTCGCGATTCTCAATATCGCTGAGGATCACATCGACTGGCACGGGTCTTTTAAGGAGTACGCAGCGGCGAAGATGAAACTCTTGGCCCATACCTCGACTGCGGTTCTGAATTTGAACGATCCTGAAATCGTTTTGCGATCGGTCGGTTGGAATGGTCGGAAAATATTTTTTGGACTCGATACGCCACAAGCGGGCGAAATCGGTTTAGTAGAGAACATTTTGGTCGACCGTGCATTCTCTGTCGATCCGCAAAACGCAGAACTGATCGCGGAACTTTTGGATTTTTCCAATCCGGTGCCCCACAACATACTGAACGCGATGGCAGCCGCGGGCTTGGCGCTTGCGCTCGGAATACCGCACCCAGAAATTCGTCGTGGCCTGGCCGCATTTTCCCCGGATCATCACCGATTGGAAGTGATCGCGGAGAACGAGGGCGTCGTCTGGGTAAACGATTCCAAGGCGACTAACCCGCATGCTGCCACCGCGGCACTTCAGTCTTATTTGTCAGTCGTGTGGATTGCAGGTGGATTGGCAAAAGGCGCGTCGATGGACGGACTTGTGCAAAAAGTTGGTCAACGCATTAAACACGCCTTGTTGATTGGCGAGGATCGAGCGCTTGTTCGCTCGGCTCTTGAGAAACATGCTCCGCATGTTGTGATTCATGATGTCGATATGACGTCGAGCCCAGAAGCGCTTATGGAAGCGCTGGTCACCCTTGCACGCTCACTTGCTGAGGCGGGCGACACTGTTCTCTTGGCGCCGGCGTGTGCGTCGATGGATCAATTTAAATCGTACGCGCACCGAGGTGAAGCTTTCGCCGCCGCGGTTCGGAAGGTGCTTTCGTTATGAAAAGCCGAAAGTACATTCACTTTCTCGCTAAGCCAGAAGCGAGCTACTACCTAATCCTTACCGCGGTTGGACTATTGACCGGACTCGGTTTGATTATGGTTCTTTCCGCATCGGCGGTTCAGTCATTTCAGCAATCCGGATCTAGCTATGCAATCTTTCTTAAGCAGTTGCTCTTTGTCGCCATTGGCGTAACAACGGCCGTCTTTGGCACCCGATTAACCTCCGACAAATGGGAGCGATTGGCACGGTTAGCGTTGCCGCTCGGCGCGCTCGCACTCTGCCTGCCATTAGTGCCACACCTAGGTAAAACAATCAACGGTAATAGAAACTGGATTGGTGTCGGTTCGTTCACTATCCAGCCGAGTGAGTTCGCAAAACTTGCCTTGGTCTTTTGGATTGCGATGCAACTACAGCGTCATCAAAAGCGAATTGACGCCGGATATGACTCCAACGCATTTGTATCACTATTGGGTGGAACCCTAATATTTTTGGCACTGGTCTTGGTAGGTCGCGATCTAGGTGACACATCCATTTTGGCCGGCATCATGGCGATGATGCTTTTTATTTCTGGCATCAAACTCTCGCACATCGCTGGCGTTGTGGGTCTCATGGGTGGGGGAGTTGCAACCCTCGTCATTGCGCAGCCATATCGACTTCGTCGCTTTGCCGCGATTGGAAATCCCTTTGCCCCTGCTGTGTACAAATTCGCAGGATGGCAACCTGCTCACAGCTTGATGGGGCTTGCCAGCGGTGGACTCTTCGGTGTCGGCATCGGCGCCAGTCGACAGAAGTGGGCGAATTTGTCCGAGGCCCATACCGACTTTATTTTTGCCGTTATTGGTGAAGAGATGGGCCTTCTGGGCACACTCCTTGTTGTTTCCACCTTTGCGGTCCTGCTGTACGCAATTTTTCGAACCGCGCTCGATACGAAGAATTTATTCTCCAAATTTGCAGTGACTGGAGTCGGATGCTGGATTCTGATTCAGGTCATCTTTAATCTCTCCAGCGTTATTGGGATATTTCCAGTCGTAGGAGTCACCTTGCCCTTCATTTCCTATGGCGGCTCTTCGATCATCGCGATGTTCATCGGAATCTCCTTTGTTATAAATGTTGCTCGTCAAAACATCGCCATTCGTACGGCCAGTTCAGCTGATATCGAGAACGCGTCGCTGTGAAAGAGATGACAACGAGACGAATCGTGATCGCGGGTGGTGGGACCGCTGGACACGTTGAACCTGGGCTTGCTGTCGCTCAGGAGCTCCGTAAGGCGCTCGGGGCTAACACCGTTATTGAATTTCTCGGCACCAAGGAGGGTGTGGAGACCGACCTTGTTCCTCGAGCGGGTTACACCTTGCACACAATTAAGAAGGCCGTGATGCCTCGCACTCTGAATCTGCGCGCCGTCGGATTCCCATTCACTTTTCTACGAAGCATCAGTCAAGCCCGTCGGGTGGTTCGTGGCGCAGACGTGGTCATCGGCTTTGGCGGATATGTGTGCGCCCCAGCGTATTTAGCGGCATGGATTTCCCGAACTCCCATCCTGGTGCACGAAGCGAATGCCAAAGCGGGTTTCGCAAATCGACTAGGTGTTGCGCTTGGCGGAAGTGTCGCCATCACCTTTGAGAGCGCACGCCAGACGTCACGTCGCTGGCGCTCGGCGGTAACAACCGGTCTACCAATCAAGTCTGAAATCATTGAACTCGCTCGCCTGAATCCAGCAGAGCGCGAGAAGCGCAGGGTAGAGGCGGTTCAATCTTTTGGGCTGAATCCCGCTCAACCTGTTGTGCTTGTCTTTGGTGGCTCACTGGGTGCACAGCGCATCAATGAAGCCATAGGTCAATACCGAATCGGCGCAATCAATTCTCTCAATCAGTCAGAATTCGCGGCGAATACACAGTGGATTCATGCGGTCGGATCACGAAGCGAGTTGCCTGCAAGCACCGATACTTACAAGGCACTTCCGTACATCTATCAGATGGAGACCGCTTATGCCGCGGCCGATCTGGTAATTTCGCGAAGCGGTGCGGTTACCTGTCAGGAAGTTGCGGCGATTAGTCGGCGGGCGATTTTCGTTCCGCTTCCGATTGGCAACGGCGAACAAGCCCACAATGCAGCGGATCTTGTCTCACAGGGCCTGGCCGAAATTGTCGAGAATCAGAGCTTTACGTCAGATTGGTTAGAGCGCCACCTAGAACAGGCGGTAGAACAAGCGATTGATTGGCGAACGACGGCAAGCAAGACCACAGCGCTTGTTTCAATGAATGCAGCTCGGCTCATCGGCGAGTTGGCAATCTCTACGATGACGCGAGTTGGAAGATAACCTCGTGGCCAAGAATTTGAGTATTCCCAATCTCGCTCTCGGCCGAGTTCATTTCATTGGCATGGGCGGCGCGGGAATGAGTGGAATTGCCCGCATCATGCTCTCGCACGGAATCACCGTTTCTGGTTCAGATGTAAAGGATTCGGGTACGTTGTCGGGACTCGTGGCTTTGGGGGCTCAGGCCTTTATCGGTCATCGCGCAGAAAATATAGATGGAGCCGATGTAGTTGTGGCCTCCAGCGCTATTTCTGAAAAAAATCCGGAGTTGGTCGCGGCCCGCGAACGGGGATTAAAAATATTGGGTAGAGCAGAAGCCCTGGCGCTGCTTATGGCCGGCTCGCGTTCGATTGCGGTGGCGGGTACTCACGGGAAGACGACCACTACATCAATGCTGACCGTGGCGTTGCAACGAGCAGGACTTGACCCATCATTTGCGATTGGCGGAATGATTAACAGCGCCGGAACTAACGCGCACGCTGGCACGGGTGACATATTCGTGGCTGAAGCTGACGAGTCCGACGGTTCCTTTCTCGTGTACAAGCCGCATGGCGCGATCATTACAAATATTGAACTTGACCACGTGGACCACTTTCCAGATTTGCAATCGGTGATCGACCTCTTCCAGAAATTTGTCGCCTCTATTCAGCCCGAAGGGTTCCTCGTCATCTGCATCGATAGCCCAGTTGCGGCCAGATTGGTGCAATCGATTACCCGATCGGATATCCGAGTCATCACGTACGGCGCTTCCCATGGGGCTGGTGGTGAATATTCGCTCTCGCATATAGGCCTAGCGGCTGGATCGGCCAGCGCCCGAGTGAGTGTCAACGGCCGGGTCTTGGGCGAACTGCGGCTTTCCATACCGGGGGAACACAATCTTTATAACGCGCTCGCCGCGCTCGCCGCTGGTTTAACGCTGGGTGCGCCGGTCAATGAATTACTTGAGGGACTCGGTGGGTTCTCTGGCGCGCGACGTCGGTTTGAGCGCAAAGGGCAGGTTCATGGAATTACCGTTATCGATGACTACGGCCATCATCCCACCGAGATTCGCGTGACGCTGGAGACCGCTCGTCGCGTGGCGGGTTCGGGCAAGGTGTGGGTTGTCTTCCAACCGCATCGTTATTCCCGTACGCAAGCCTTCGCAGCCGAATTTGCACAAGCGCTAGCTTTGGCGGACGTTGCTTATGTTCTAGAAATTTATGGCGCGAGCGAAAAGCCTATTCCTGGAATCACCTCCGAGGTGATTACTCGGCATATGGCGAAAGAACAAGGGATTTATGAGCCGTCGATGATTACGGTTGCAGAGGCGTTAATACATCGAGCCGAGCCAGGCGATGTAATTCTCACCCTAGGAGCTGGCGACGTGAACAGCCTCGCGCCGGTCCTCGTGGATTCGCTGGTCGACAAATACCAACAATATAAGTAAAAACAATGATGACCATTTCAAAACGGCGATTAAAGAAGCAACTTCGCGCGCTCCTCATCCTCGCCGTACTCGCCGGCGCGGCTTATGGATTGGGCTGGTCTAATTATTTTCATGTGAGCTCTATCCAGGTGCGTGGCACCAACCAAAGCGCATTGCTGCTTCAAGATATTCGCAACAACCACGTAATACTTCATATGTCGATGCCAATGGCGCGGGTTGACGTCAAAGCAATGAACGCCAGCCTGATTCGCGAGCAGTGGTTGAGCGAAATCCACATTTCTCGAAATTGGCTATCTGGCCGAGTAACCATCAACGTTCGTGAACGTAAACCGGTTGCTCAGTACCTGGATCCATCAGGCATAACGCACTACTTTGACGGCTCGGGTTTCGCTTTTACCTCGCCACAGGGATACGGGAGCTTGCCGACGGTTTCGCTAGCGATGACCAACGACAATCAGGTTTCGCTTCGGACCGGCGCCGCCACCTTTATCGCCCAAATGCCCCAAGACATATTAGGAAGCATGCAGAGTTTGACGGTCACGGGAGGCGACGCGAAATCGATGTCGATTTCCATGGTCAGTGGACTTGTTGGAAAGCCACTTTCTATTCAGTGGGGTAACGCGAGCGATTTACCATTGAAAATAAAGGTTTTACGGGCACTTGTAGAACGACCTGAAAATGCGAAAGTGACGAGCATCGATCTATCGATTCCCACTTCGCCAGTTACTAAATAACTCGTACTTTTTATTTCTCTTCACATCGTGTCGGTCATTGCTCTGACAACAATTGCACTCTAACTTTGCCAATCGAGTGAGAGTAAACCTTAAGTCTCAAGTAGAGATTGAGGTCAAGGGAAGAGGCGAATCGTGGCAACACCACAAAATTATTTAGCAGTCATCAAAGTTGTTGGCGTTGGTGGCGGCGGAGTAAATGCGATCAATCGAATGATTGATGCCGGCCTCAAGGGCGTTGAATTCATCGCAATCAATACCGACTCACAACAATTAATTATGAGTGATGCCGATGTGAAATTAGATATCGGAAAGAAAATTACCCGCGGACTCGGTGCCGGCGCTTCACCAGAAATTGGTCGACAAGCCGCGGAAGATTCTGCAGAAGAAATTGAAGAGTTGCTGCGCGGTGCGGATATGGTTTTCGTAACAGCAGGCGAAGGCGGTGGAACCGGAACAGGCGGTGCGCCGGTTGTCGCAAAGATTGCAATGGAATTGGGTGCGCTCACGGTTGGTGTAGTTACTCGGCCATTTGGTTTCGAAGGTAAGCGTCGCGCGGGCCAAGCCGAAGTTGGCATCGAAGAACTTCGCAAGGTTGTCGACACATTGATCGTGATTCCCAATGATCGCCTTTTGGCAATCTCCGATCGATCTATTAGTCAGATTGAAGCCTTCAAGAGCGCCGACGCGGTCCTACTCTCCGGCGTACAAGGCATCACCGAGTTAATCACTACGCCAGGTTTGATCAATCTGGATTTTGCAGACGTGAAGAGCGTTATGGCTGGCGCCGGATCCGCGCTTATGGGAATTGGTTCGGCACGAGGTGAAGCGCGCGCAACTCGCGCTGCCGAGCTTGCAATCTCCAGCCCGCTTCTTGAAGCATCGATCGACGGTGCTCATGGAGTGCTGATGTCGATTGCTGGTGGTTCCGATATTGGGCTATTCGAAATTAATGAAGCCGCGGAATTAGTGCATCAAGCCGTCCATCCAGAAGCAAACATCATTGTAGGTACCGTTATCGATGACGCATTAGGCGATGAGGTACGTGTAACCGTTATTGCCGCCGGTTTTGAGGGCGGCGAGCCCGTACGAGTCGCAGTTCCCGTCATTGACGCGTCCACGCTCCACGGCAAGGCGGACCCCATCGCGGCGAACGATCCACTCGCCATTGCACTCGATCTTCAGGACGAGACCAGCGCAGCGCCTACCGCGCGAAAGCGAATCACTTTTGAAGAGCTGACTCTTGAGGATGAAATCGACGTTCCTGATTTCATGAAGTAATTTCTCACCATGCCGAGGGTCTTTTATAGCTCGCGTCATGGTGGTGTTTCACGAAATCCTTTCGATTCATTCAATCTCGGAACTCACGTCGGGGATGAGATCGAGTCAGTTCGGCAAAATCGCGAAATCCTGCGAGCAAATCTTTGCCTGACTTCCCTTGCGTTTATGAATCAAAGGCATGGTGCCGATATTTCGGTGATTGCAGAGCCAGCCCAAGCCAATCTCATACCTGACGCGGATGCGCTGATGACAAATCAAAAGGGGATAGGCCTTGCGGTCATGGTCGCGGATTGTGTTCCACTTTTATTGGCGGCTGAAGGATGGGTTGCCGCGGTTCACGTCGGGCGGGTGGGGTTGATGTCGAATATTGTGGAATCCGTTCTCAGAAAGTTTTACGATCTAGGCGACGCAGCGCGTGACGCGTGGATAGGTCCGCATATTTGCCAGGAGTGTTACGAGGTGGATTCGAATATGTATCGAGAGTTAACGGCGTCTCGCCCTCTTCTTGCGACAACCGATGAGAAACACTGCCTCAACCTCAAGGCTCCGATCGTCGATGTGCTCGTTGGTCAAGGCGTTCGCGTGCACGATCTCTCGCGCTGTACCGTCGAAACTGACGACCTTTTCTCCTACCGTCGTGATGGGATGACCGGTCGTTTTGCGGGAGTGATCGCGCTATGACTCCGAGCCGCAGCCAGGAATTAGCAGCAAACCTCGGGGCTGTGCGAGAGCGCATCGGTGCAGCAACAGCAAGGGCGAATCGTTCAGTCGATGATGTCCAGCTGATCGTCGTAACAAAAACCTTTCCGGTCAGCGATGTTCATCTTCTATATGAATTGGGTGAGCGAAATTTTGGCGAGAATCGAGACCAGGAAGGAGCAGCAAAATTTCCTGATCTCCCGAGCGATGCGCGGCTGCATTTCCAGGGGCAAATTCAGAGTAAGAAGTTGAAGTCGATTACTCGCTGGGCGCGAGTTATTCATTCACTGGATGAGCCAAAGCATGCTCAGATATTGGCCGACTTGGGCACGGCTCAAGACGTATTCATTCAGGTTTCGCTCGACTCGTCGCCGGGTCGGGGAGGCGTAGCGCCCGACCGGCTGCTCACGTTTGCAGAAGATTGCGTATCTCGATTGCGATTAAATCTGGTCGGTTTGATGGCGGTTGCTCCGCTTGGGGAAGAGCCCGCCAGCGCATTCGCTCGACTGAATGAGATTCACGGGAAGGCGAAATCGGAGTTTCCGCAGCTCCGTTATTTGTCGGCCGGCATGAGTGGCGACTTCGAGGCAGCGATTGAGGCGGGTGCGACACATGTTCGAGTCGGCAGCTCAATCCTCGGCCATCGAGCCCCCGCAATCTAGAATTTGGGTATGGCTAATGCATTTAAAAAGATGGCGAACTACCTTGGTCTCTCCGAAGAGGATGAATTCTCTGCCGTAGAAGAGACGCGTCAAGAAGCGGCCGCCGCTCCAACTCGTCGCGGTTTCCGATCACATCGTTCAGTCGAAAGCGAAGAGCGCATCGCAACTTCGCAGTTGCCTACCTATCTTCGCAGCACAACGCCGACATCTGCGCCAGTGACTAGCGTTTCACCATCGGTGCGCACTGTTGCCCCGACTCCCGTCATTGACCGCATCGTTACGGTTCAACCACGTTTTTATAGCGACGTTCGCACGATTGGCGAGCACTATCGCAACGGCCAACCGGTGATCATGAACTTGTCTGATGTTGAAGAGTCTGAGCGCAAGCGCTTGGTTGATTTTGCCTCCGGTCTGGTCTTTGGTCACTATGGAAGCATCGAGAAGGTGACGACGAAGGTCTTCTTGTTAACGCCACCTAATGTAGCCGTGAGCAGCGAAGACAAGAACGCCGCGGCGCAAGCTAGCTTCTTCAACCAGAGCTGACGCAGAACCCTCCGATGCGTAGCATTGGCATCATCCTTAACGACATAATCCAAATCTTTGTCCTTGCACTTTTCGCTCGGTTAATTCTGGATTATGCGCGGATGTTCGCCCCACAGTGGCGTCCAAAAGGAATCATTCTTGCTTTGTCCGAGTTTGTTTATTCCGTGACAGATCCAGCGATTCGGTTCGTACGCCGGTTTGTTCCGCCGCTCCGACTAGGGCCGGTCAGCATCGATCTCTCGTTTATCGTGGTCTTTTTCGCGGCTCAGCTCATCGGCCGTGCGCTGCTCGCGCTGTAAATATTTTTCTTTTAGGCTTTTGCAAGCTCCAGCCATAGGCCAATTTCGCTCGACTCGTTGGTTTTGCCCTCGACGCGAGTAAAACTCAGTGCGAGTACTTCGTCCGCAATCTCTGCCGAGTTGGCGCCCATGATCGCGACAATATCGTCGCCGCCATTCCATGACACGTTAATGCGATCGCTGATATTTAAGCCGTCGGTCTTCCGCTTCTCTTGAATGGCGCGAATGATTTCCCGGGTTAAACCAGCAGCAATGAGTTCTTCGGTCAGCGTTAAATCCAGTGCCAGGCTCTCGCCCGCATGAGAGGCGACCGACCAACCTTCTTTAGGCGTCTCCGTGACGATGACATCCTCGAGCGAAATTTCTGCAGCCTTATCGTCGCCATAAGAGATCTGGGTGGCGGCGTTGGCTCGTAACTCTCGGACGAGCTTCTCCGCATCGCTGGCGTGAATAGCGGAAGCGATGGGTTGTACATCCGCCCCGTATCGAGCGCCAATACTCTTGAAATTTGCCTTGATAGTGACGCTGACTAAATCTGCGCCGGCCGATGAAATGTCGGCGAGGTCCAGCACGTTGAGTTCCTCGGCGATATGCGCACGAATTTCGTCTTCCATGGTTGACCACCCCGAAGCCGCAACGAGAGCGCGGGACAATGGTTGGCGAATTTTGATCTTCGATTCGGCGCGAGCGGCGCGACCCAGTTCGACCAAACGGCGCGAAAGTTGGACCGAATCCGAGAGCGCTTGATCAACAGCGTCAGAGTTTGCAATCGGGAATGAGCTGAGGTGAACCGACTCGACGACGGTCGCTTCATTTGCGCGAATGAGCTCCTGCCACACGTGCTCGGTGATGAACGGCACCATAGGCGACATCAATAAGGTGAGTTGCTTGAGCGCCCAGTACAAGGTTTGAAGCGCGTCGGCGTCGCCATCCCAGAATCGACGGCGTGAACGGCGGACATACCAGTTTGATAGGTCGTCAATGAATGCTGCGATTAATTTGCCGGCTTCTTGCGAGTCATACGCTGCATACGCCGCGTCGACACCAGTAATCAGTGAATTGAGCTCTGAGATGATCCACCGATCGAGAGTGACGGTAGACCGGGCAGGTTCGGATGTGGGGATAAAGCCCGCGGCATTCGCATACAAGGTGTAGAACGAAACGGTATTCCAATAGGTAAGCAAGGTTTTGCGAACCACGTCCGAAATGGCGTCGTGCCCAACGCGACGAGCACTCCATGGCGAACCAGCGGCCAACATGTACCAACGAACCGCGTCCGCACCGTGTTGATCCATGAGCGCTACCGGTTCGAGCACGTTGCCGAGGTGCTTGCTCATCTTGCGACCATCTTTATCAAGAATGTGTCCGAGGCAAAGCACGGTTTCATATGAACTCTTATCAAAGACCAGAGTTCCAATCGTCATCAAGGTGTAGAACCAACCACGAGTCTGATCAATCGCCTCGGCGATAAAGTCGGCGGGGTAGGAGGCTTGGAATTTCTCTACTGAACCCGGCTTGTGTGGGTAGCCCCATTGCGCAAATGGCATGGCGCCGGAGTCGTACCAACAGTCGATGACTTCAGGCACGCGGGTGCTAATTTCGCCGCATTCCGCGCAGGCGAAGGTGATGTCATCAACGAATGGACGATGTGGATCAGTGCCGAGCAATTCTTGATGTGCCAGTTCACCGAGCTCCGCGAGTGAACCAACGCAGACCATGTGGTTGTTCGGGCAACGCCAGATAGGAAGCGGTGTTCCCCAATAACGATTACGCGAAACGGCCCAGTCAATGTTGTTCTCTAACCAATCGCCGTAACGACCGGTCTTAATGGTCTCTGGGTGCCAGTCGGTCTGGGCATTTTCGCGAAGCAACTCGTCCTTGATGGCGGTGGTCCGGATGTACCACGACGGTTGTGCGTAATAAATAAGGACTGTGTGGCACCGCCAGCAGTGCGGGTAGGAGTGTTCAAACTGGGTGTGGCGATACATCAAGCCACGCGCCTTCAAATCTTTTATCAGCGTCTTGTCTGCGTCCTTGAAGAAGACGCCGCCCACCATGGGCACGTCAGGAAGAAACGTTCCGTCCGGAGCGACCGGATTAATGACTGGCAGGCCGTACTTGCGACAGGTGGCCAAGTCATCGGCGCCAAATGCTGGAGCTTGGTGAACAAGTCCGGTTCCGTCTTCTACGGTGACGTAATCCGCGAGGATCACGTAATTCGCGTTCTCGAGTTCAACCAGATCAAATGGTCGGGTGTAAGCAGTATGTTCGAGCTCGGTTCCTTGGAAGGAGGCGATTACATGACGGTCATCGCCGAGAACGTGCGCCAAATTTTCGGCAATGACGAGGCGCTCTGTTTCGCCTTCGCGGTCGGCAATCGGGACCTCTATCACGTTATAGGTAACCGAAGGATTGACCGCAATCGCCGTATTGGAGACCAAGGTCCACGGAGTCGTCGTCCAGACAAGTAACGAAGCGTTTAACTCGGCGAGTTTCCCTGATGTCGCTGCAAAACGGACATAGACGGATGGATCAGTGACCGTCTCGTATCCCTGCGCAAGCTCGTGGTCGGAGAGGCCAGTCCCGCATCGAGGGCAGTACGGCGCAACTCGATGGTCCTGAACTAGTAAGCCTTTATTCCAAATTTGTTGGAGTGACCACCAGACCGATTCGACATATTCGCTGGACATGGTCCAGTAGGCCTCGTCGAAGTCCACCCAGAATCCCATTCGGCGGGTCATACCCGTAAACGCGCTCACGTGGCGTTGCACCGATTCGCGACACTTGTCGTTAAAAGCCGCGATGCCGTACTTCTCGATATCGCCCTTGCCGGAAAAACCAAGCTCCTTCTCGACTGCGATCTCAACGGGTAAACCGTGGCAGTCCCAGCCAGCCTTACGGATTACTTGCTGGCCCTTCATCGTTTGATAACGAGGGAAGAGATCCTTGAAAACCCGAGCTTCAATGTGGTGGGTACCGGGCATGCCATTCGCGGTGGGTGGGCCTTCAAAGAAGGTCCAATTAGTTGCTCCGGCGCGGGCATCCACCGACTTTTTGAAAATATCCTGCGTCTCCCAGAAATTGAGAATTTGATGCTCCACGGCAGGTAGGTCAATTTGCGGCGCCAGCACGCGTGGTGCAGAGGATTTGTGGGGCGCGGACATTGGGGAAGTCTATCGTGCGCGAGCGGAAGCGCTTTCGGCGCTAGGATTCCGCATTCAGCGAAGTACCGGGGGAACTGTGGCTACGAAGAAGACATCAGCTAAAAAAGCACCAGCTAAGAAGGCGCCGGCCAAGAAGGCTATTGCTAAGAAAGCGCCTGCCAAAAAAGTTCCTGCCAAAAAAGCTCCGGCTAAGAAAGCGCCAGCTAAGAAAGCGCCAGCTAAGAAAGCGCCAGCTAAGAAAGCGCCAGCTAAGAAAGCGCCAGCTAAGAAAGCGCCAGCTAAGAAAGCTACGGCTGGGCGCTCGCCAAATATCGTCAAGCCCTCATTGGCCAAACCTGCTCGCAAGCTGCCGGGTAAGCCATTTCCTGCAAAGTTACAGCAGACCACCAAGGGCGACTCAACAACTATTACCGTCACTCCGCGCGAAGTAAATAATGGCCCAGAGGTCGTTGTTGAAGAGCGCCGGTTGCAGATGACTCCACCGCCTCGTCCAACAAAGGTCACAAAGAAGGGCGCTGGCCTCAAGCCCATTAAGAGCGCTCCTGCTCCACTCGTTGTTGCCGATGGTGAGGATCCTTGGACGGCAGCTGAGTTGAAGGCGGTTCGCGCCGAACTCGCGAAAGATTTAGTCCGTTTGCGCGCCGAGTTGGCCGAGACGGAAAGCGAAATGGAAGATTTGATTGCCGCCGCCGGTGTAGGCGCGGGTGATGATCAGGCCGACGCGGGTACTAAAACTTTTGAGCGCGAACACGAAATGTCGTTGGTCTACAACGCGCGCGACATGGTCCTTCAAACCGAACGTGCGCTTGAGCGCATCGATAACAAGACCTATGGCCGATGCGAAGAGTGCGGCAATTCGGTGGGTAAGGCGCGACTGCAGGTATTTCCGCGCGCGACCCTCTGCATGGTCTGCAAGCAAAAAGAGGAGCGACGCTGACGTTCGCTTCACCTCAACGCCGCGGGTACCTACTCGCGTTATTCATTTTCTTGGCTGATGTACTTTCAAAAAATCTTGCCCGCCATCACCTCACGCCAAATACCGTCCACGTCCTTGGCCGATTGCTCGAATTACAACTTGCCTTCAATCAAGGCGCCGCCTTCAACCTAGGTAACGGTCATGCGGTTATTTTCACGACGATTTCGTGCGCGATACTCGCATTTCTCATCGCGTGGACGACTCGGTTGGTCTCCAATGGCTGGGCGGTAGCCGTCGGGTTGATGATGGGTGGGATTTTGGGAAATCTGAATGACCGATTTTTCCTCGGTGGTCGAGTGACCGATTGGATCAGACTTCCATATTGGCCGAATTTTAATCTGGCCGACTCCGCTATCGTATGTAGTGCGATTTTGATTGCCATCTTGGTACTCCGAAACATCTCGCCCGTGAAAGGCCGTACCGAATAATGAGCAGCGCGCGCGAATCGAAATACATTTCCATTCCCGACGGATTAGATAACGAACGCGGCGACGCCGCACTTGCTCGACTCTTGGGGCTATCTCGCTCGGTGGTTGTCGATCTGATGGAAGCGGGCGAAGTAACGCTTTCCGGGAAGAACCTCGGTAAGTCCGATCGGGTTCACGCTGGTGACATGGTCGAAATCTTGATGCCCGAAGCCAAAGCGCCGCCCTCCTTGCAACCGACCCCGGCCGAGGGAATGACCGTTGTCTATGACGACGAAGACGTAATCGTTATCGACAAGCCAGTCGGAATCGCGGCGCACCCGAGCCCAGGCTGGAAGGGTGCGACCGTCATCGGAGCGATAGTTGCGGCTGGTTATAACGTTTCCACGAGCGGTGCCGCTGAACGCCAGGGAATCGTTCACCGACTCGATGTCGGTACATCAGGATTAACGGTCGTTGCGAAGAACGAAAAGGCTTATACAAGTTTGAAACAACAGTTTCGAGAGCGAAGCGTTGACAAGATTTATCACGCGATGGTTCAGGGGCATATGGATCCCTCTGAAGGAACGATCGACGCACCGATTGATCGCCACCCGCGCGAGGACTATCGATTCGCGGTAGTCGCCGATGGAAAACCCAGCATCACTCACTACACCGCGCTTGAATTTTTTCCAGCGGTTTCACTCTTGGAAATTGAACTCGAGACCGGTCGAACACATCAGATCAGAGTGCATTTTTCTGCGCTTCGTCACCCATTGGTGGGAGATGCCACCTATGGCGCCGACCACACCATCTCGCAGCGGCTGGAGATATCTCGACCTTGGCTTCATGCCCACAAGCTCAGCTTCACTCACCCAGCCTCGGCGGAGCGTCTTCACTTTGAATCGCCGTACCCAGCAGACCTGACACGCTCTCTGGAAATTTTGGCGACACACGGCCCTCGCAACTAAGCAGTAGTAATCTCCGATAAATGTCCGCCAGCAATTCATCCGATTCGTTTGTGCATCTCCATGTGCACACTGAATATTCAATGCTGGATGGCGCAGCCCGAGTCGATGAATTAGTCGCCGAAGCTGCACGGCTGGAAATGCCGGCAATCGCGATTACCGATCACGGATACGTTTTTGGTGCTTACGACTTTAATAAGAAGGCACGGAAGGCCGGCATCAAACCGATTATCGGAATTGAAGCCTACGTAGCTCCCGAATCACGATTTACCAAGTCGCGCGTCAAGTGGGCGGATGGCGGCGAGGATGATGTTTCCGGTGGTGGCGCCTATACGCACATGACGCTGCTGGCCGAAAACAACGATGGCCTCGCGAATCTTTTTAAACTTTCATCGCTCGCCTCGCTCGAGGGTTATTACTACAAGCCGCGTATGGATCGCGAGCTACTCTCGAAGTACGCCAAAGGAATTATTGCGACGACTGGGTGCCCGGGTGGCGAGGTTCAAACGCGTATTCGGATGGGCGACTACAAGGCAGCGAAGCAAGCGGCCAGCGACCTGCGCGACATATTCGGTGCCGAGAACTATTTCTTGGAGTTGATGGATCATGGAATCGAGATCGAGAGCCGAGTGAAGGCTGATTTGCTGAAATTAGCGCGCGAATTGAAACTGCCGCTCTTGGCGACAAACGATTTGCACTACACCAAGCATGAAGACGCCGATGCGCATGCTGCACTGCTCTGCGTTCAGTCGGGTTCAACCCTAGCCGACCCGAAGCGATTCAAGTTCGATAACAATGAGTTCTATCTCAAGACTCCAGCAGAGATGCGCGCGCTCTTTTCGGAGCTACCAGAGAGTTGTAATAACACCTTGCTGATAGCCGAGCGCTGCAATGTAACGATGCGCGAGGACGAGAACCTGATGCCGGAATTCAGCGTTCCCAAGGGGGAGACCGAAGAATCGTGGCTTCGAAAGTTGGCTCACGATGGGTTATCAGAGCGCATGAATGGTTCGATTCCACAGGAATATGAAGCGCGGCTTACTTACGAGCTCGATGTTATGGTCAAAATGGGATTTCCTGGTTACTTCCTCGTGGTGGCGGATTTATGTTCACACGCACGCGAAGTTGGCATCCGCGTCGGTCCAGGTCGTGGCTCGGCTGCGGGTTCACTCGTCTCCTACGCGTTAGGTATCACCGCGCTCGATCCCATAAAGCATGGACTCTTGTTCGAGCGCTTTCTTAACCCAGAGCGTATTTCGATGCCCGATATTGATTTGGATTTCGACGAACGCCGCCGCTCCGAAATGATTTCCTACGCCACCGAGAAGTATGGCGAAGATCGAGTCGCGCAAATCATCACCTACGGAACAATCAAATCAAAGCAAGCACTTAAGGATTCAACACGAGTGCTGGGCTACCCATACCCAATGGGCGAGAAGTTGACCAAGGCGCTTCCACCATCGGTCATGGGCAAGGACATCAGCTTGGCGGGCGTTTTCGATAAGAAGAACGAGCGCTACGGCGAGGCTGGCGAGTTTCGCACCATGTACGAAACCGATCCTGATTCCAAAAAAATTGTTGATACCGCGCTCGGCCTAGAAGGTCTGAAGCGACAGTGGGGCGTGCACGCAGCAGGTGTCATTCTTTCCCGCTATCCACTCCTCGAAGTAATCCCGATTCATCGTCGGGATGCAGACGGCGCAATTATTACGCAATTCGATATGGGCGCCTGCGAATCAATCGGCCTGCTCAAAATGGATTTTCTTGGCCTTCGAAATCTCTCGGTCCTTGATGACGCGCTATTGAATATCAAGGCCAACGCTGGCGTTGACGTGGATCTCTCGGCGCTAACGCTCGACGACCCGAACACCTATGCGCTGTTGGCGCGCGGTGACACCCTGGGCGTGTTCCAGCTGGACGGTGGACCTATGCGGGCCTTGCTCCGTCAGATGGTGCCGGATTCATTCGAAGATATATCCGCGGTTATCGCCTTGTATCGTCCCGGCCCAATGGGTGTTAAGGCTCATACGGACTACGCGGATCGAAAGAACAAGCGACAACCAGTCACGTCTATCCATCCAGAATTAACCGAGTCGCTCGCCGATATTTTGGGTGACACGTACGGACTCATCGTTTATCAAGAACAAGTAATGGCGATTGCCCAAAAGCTGGCCGGCTTCAGTCTTGGTCGCGCGGATTTACTGCGCAAAGCGATGGGTAAGAAGAATAAGGACATCCTTGATAAAGAGTATGTGAATTTCGAAAAGGGTATGACAGAGAATGGATTCTCGAAAGCCGCGATTGATAAATTGTGGGAGACGTTGATTCCGTTCTCGGATTATGCATTTAACCGGGCTCACAGCGCAGGCTATGGATTGGTGTCCTATTGGACCGCGTATCTCAAGGCGAATTACCCAACCGAATACATGGCGGCGCTGTTGACGAGTGTTCGTGATGACAAAGATAAGAGCGCGCTGTATTTGAATGAATGCCGTCGCATGGGAATCAAAGTTTTGCCGCCGGACGTCAATGAATCGCGCGGGGATTACACGCCGCTCGGCAAAGATATTCGATTTGGTTTAACGGCAATTCGCAACGTGGGCGAGAACGTTGTCGCGTCCATTACCGCCCGCCGCGAAGATAAGGGGCGGTACACATCGTTTGGCGATTTCCTCGCTAAAGTAGATCCAGTCGTATGCAACAAGAAGACCCTCGATGCGTTAATTAAAGCTGGCGCCTTCGATTCCTTAAACCATCCGCGCAAGGGCCTCTCCTTGGTGTACATGGAGGCAATCGACGCTGTGTCGGAGAGCAAACGAGCCGAAGCGGTCGGACAATTTGATCTCTTTGGCGGGATGGATGAGGACGGATCGCCGTCCAATGTAATTTCGGTCGAACTCGACATTCCTCAGCAAGAGTGGGAGAAGCCAATCTTGTTGGCTTACGAGCGCGAGATGCTCGGTCTCTATGTTTCGGATCACCCACTTCTCGGCGTCGAACACGTGTTGCGCGCCGCGGTTGATATGCCGATTAGCGAACTGATGGAAGAGTCGGTCGTTGAAGGACAAATTGCTGTCATTGGCGGATTGATTACTCAGATTCAACGCAAGGTCTCTCGCAATGGAGATAACTGGGCCATCGTCACAGTGGAAGACCTCGAAGGCGCCGTCGATGTCATGTTCTATTCCAAGTCATATGCCCAACACGCGCTAAAGCTGGTTGAGGACAAGGTCGTGGTTGTTCGGGGTCGCGTCGATAAGCGCGAGGATCAGGTGAAGTTAAGCGCGCTCGATCTCAGCACGCCGGATATTTCGATGGGTCCGGTAGGGCCGTATGTAATTCGGCTCGACTCAGCGGTCTGCACGCCACCCATAGTTGAGCGCATCAAAGAGATTTTGCGCTCGCATCCTGGCAAGCGAGAGGTTCAACTCAAGATTGCGGATGGCGAAAAAAGTATGTTGCTCAAGATTGACGATACGTTGCGGGTCACCGCCTCGCCCAGTTTGGGAGCGGATTTAAAGTCAATCCTTGGACCAGACTGCTTGGTCTAGAATCTGCAGGTGAGTACTTCAGAGTCAACGCTTCATCCGGTTTCCGTGCGGACCGTTGACCTTCGGGGTCGGGTACTCAAGAAATCGGAATACGCTCGGGAAATTCCGCGCGCCGATCTCAACGTTGACGAAGCCATCATTCGCATCAAGCCGATATTGGATCGCGTATCCAACGGCACCGAAGATGATTTGAAGGCGCTATCGGAAGAGTTTGATGGCGTACGTCCCACCAGTATTCGAGTTCCTCAATCTGCCCTCGATTCGGCACTCGCTGAATTGGATCCCAAGGTCCGAACCGCGTTGGAAGAGGCGATTCGGCGCACGCGCAAGGTTCATCAAGCGCAACAGCGTGCAGAAATTTTGACCGAAGTTGTTGATGGTGGCCGAGTCGACCAGCGATGGATACCGGTGGATCGAGTTGGACTCTATGTTCCTGGTGGCCGTGCGGTGTATCCAAGCTCGGTCATGATGAACGTTGTGCCCGCTCAGATTGCCGGCGTTGGCAGCATTGCAGTCGCCTCGCCGCCACAAAAGGAAAATGCGGGACTGCCCAACCCAACCATTCTCGCAACGTGTGCGCTATTGGGAATCAGTGAGGTCTACGCAATCGGAGGAGCGCAAGCAATCGCAATGTTCGCTTATGGTGTTTCGGGCGTTTGTGAACCGGTAGATATGGTGACCGGGCCAGGAAATATTTATGTTGCTGCGGCGAAGCGCGCATTGCGCGGCCGGATCGCGATTGATTCCGAAGCAGGGCCAACCGAAGTCGCGGTGCTCGCCGATGAGACCGCAATCGCCGATGAAGTTGCGGCCGACATGATTAGCCAAGCCGAACATGATGTGATCGCGGCTGCGGTTTTGGTCACTGACTCACCAGAACTTGCGAACGAGGTACAGATTGCGCTTGAGCGACGCGTCAGCGCGACCAAACACGAGGAACGAATTCGAACCGCGCTAGCTGGAGTTCAGTCCGCAATCGTTCTGGTTGACTCGACCGAACAAGGAATTGAAGTGGTGAACGCTTACGCGGCAGAACATCTCGAACTCATCACAAAAAATCCACGCGCGGTTGCTGCAAAAATTCGGAATGCAGGAGCGGTATTTCTCGGTCGATTCTCGCCGGTCTCGCTCGGGGACTATTCCGCGGGCTCTAATCACGTACTTCCGACTGGCGGCTGTGCCTGTCATTCCAGCGGTCTCTCTGTTCAAACTTTTCTTAAGGGCGTTACATTTATTGAATACAACGAATCGGCATTTCTCGAAGTGGCTGCCAATGTCATCGTGTTGGCAAATTCCGAAGATTTGCCTGCGCACGGCGAAGCAATGAGCGCGCGCATAAATAACCTGACCGTCGATAAATCAAAAAGGAAGTTGTAGTGGCTTCCCTTTCGCCCTCCTGGCCAGAGTGGCTTCCGCTTCGCACCTCCTTGCGCCCGCTGACTCCATATGGCGCGCCACAAATCCCAGATGTAATTCGGTTGAACACGAACGAGAATCCATTCGAAGTTCCCGCGTCGGTTCTGGCCGAGATGCAGAAAAATTTAGAGAAAATTTTGCCAACCTTGAATCGATATCCAGATCGAGATGCCGTCCAACTACGGAGCGATTTAGCCTGCTACATTAATTCTCGATCCAAAACCGCATTCACGCTCGACAATATTTGGGCGGCAAATGGCAGTAACGAAATACTGCAGACTCTCATGCTCGCCTGCGGCGAAAAGGGAGTTCTTGGATTTCTCCCGTCGTACTCGGTGCATCCACTCATCGCGCAGGTAACGGGCACTGAGTTTTTCAACGCGGCTCGAGATGAAGATTTCTCGGTTGACGTTTCACAAGCGATAGCCGTTATCAACGAGCGACGTCCGAGCATGGTTTTTATTACTACTCCGAACAATCCAACCGGCACATCGATGCCGCTCGGGGATATCGAGCAGTTGGCCCAGGCCGGCGCTGGCGTTGGCGCGCTCTTGGTGGTTGATGAAGCGTACGCAGAATTTTCTAGCGAAGCTTCAGCCGTCACATTGCTTGGCGCATATCAAAATATTGTCGTTGTCCGAACCATGAGTAAGGCCTTTGCATTCGCGGGTGCTCGCGTGGGCTATCTGGTTGCGCGGCCAGAAGTGATTGACGCTGCGCTGATTACTCGTTTGCCGTATCACTTAAGTTCGCCAACCCAGGCGCTAGCGATTGCAGCTTTGGCGTGCGCGCCTGCTCTTCTGGCAGAAGTTGATTTCCTGATTGGTGAGCGCGAGCGCGTTGCTCGTGAGTTGGCAACGTTGGGGCTCAAGCCAGTGCCAAGTTCGGCCAACTTTCTTATTTTTAGCGGATTCTCCATGGCGCCATCGGAACTCTGGGCGGAGCTCAAAGATCGCGGAGTTCTCATTCGCGACATCGGAATTCCTGGATACCTGCGAGTATCAATTGGAACCGCGGCCGAAAATGATGCCTTCCTCGACGCCGTGAACAAATCTGGCGCAAGCCAACGCTCAAGTTAGATAGATTTACCCCCTGACCACGGGGGAGAGTCCATGAGAACCGCACACGTAAATCGCAAGACGAAAGAGTCTGAGGTAGACGTCCGAATTAACTTGGACGGCACCGGCGAAATATCCGTTGATACCGGGGTTCCTTTTTTTGACCACATGCTTTCGCAACTCGGTAAGCACTCGGGATTTGACCTCACCGTTAAAACCGTGGGAGATGTGGATGTGGATTCGCACCACACGGTAGAAGACACCTCGCTCGCTTTCGGACAAGCGCTTCGTGAAGCGCTTGGTGATAAAGCTGGTATTCGCCGATTCGGCGATGCAACGGTTCCATTAGATGAAGTACTTGTGCAGGCGGCGGTTGACCTATCTGGTCGTCCTTATTTGATACATCGCCAGCCCGAAATCGTTGAACTCATCGGTACTTTTGACACGACTCTGGGCCGTCATATTTGGGAATCTATCGTTGCCGAAGCTCGAATTGCATTGCACGTGCGTGTTTTAGAAGGTAGAAACGCGCATCACGTCTTCGAAGCACAATTCAAAGCGGTTGCCCGAGCGCTTCGTGACGCGGTCGCCATCGACGGACGCACAAGCGGCATTCCGTCAACCAAAGGCGTTCTTTGATCGCAATTCTTGATTACGGTTCAGGAAATCTTCGGTCGGCGCAGCAAGCGTTCGAACGAGTGCATCCTGACGTCGTCGTTACCAATGACGCCTCGCTGTGCGCTGCCGCCGACGGGCTTGTCGTCCCCGGGGTTGGTGCTTACGCCGCCTGCATGGAACAACTTATTGCCGCGCATGGCGAAGAGATAATCGCCAATCGAGTACATAGCGCGAAGCCTATTTTCGGCATTTGCGTTGGCATGCAGATTCTTTTCGCCAACGGCACCGAAAAAGGTGGTCATCGGGGGTTGGGTGTGTTCAACGGAACCGTTTCCGAGATCAAGGCGCCGGTCTTGCCACACATCGGCTGGAACACCGTGACTGCGCCAGCGGGTTCCTCACTATTCGCGGGAGTCGAAGCAGAGTCATTTTATTTTGTACATTCATATGCCGCCAAAGAAGATGTCGCTAATGCCATGACCACACGCGCCGAATACGGGGAATCTTTTGTCGCCGCGGTTGAGCGCGGATCAATTGTTGCGACTCAATTCCATCCAGAAAAAAGCGGGGATGCTGGCGCACGTATTATTCGCAACTGGGTTGAAGGGTGGGCCGCATAGTGAGCACCATTCTCGAATTATTGCCGGCGATTGACGTTAAGGACGGTCGCGCAGTGCGATTGGTCCAAGGTGAACTCTCGGCCGAAACTCAATACGGTGCACCGCTCGACGTTGCACAAGAATTTCAAAAAGCCGGAGCGCGCTGGATACATTTAGTAGACCTAGATGCTGCATTCGGGATCGGAAGTAATGCGGATTTACTGGAACAGGTCATTAAGTCGGTTGACATTGACGTCGAACTATCCGGAGGCATTCGCGATGACGCCTCGCTCCGTCGAGCGCTAGCCACTGGATGTCGCCGCGTTAACCTCGGTACCGCCGCGCTAGAAAATCCGGAATGGACCGCAAAAGTAATCAGCGAATTTGGTGATCGAATCGCGGTTGGTCTGGATGTCCGAGGACATACCCTGGCTGCTCGCGGTTGGACTCGAGAAGGTGGCGACTTATTCGAAACCCTGGCTCGATTGGATGCCGATGGGTGTGCGCGCTATATCGTGACCGACGTGGCTAAAGATGGAACGTTGCAAGGGCCGAATTTAGATTTGCTCCGCGAAGTTTGTAGCGCCACCGATCGTCCAATTGTGGCGAGTGGCGGTGTGTCGACGTTGGATGATCTCCACGCACTTCGTTCGCTATCGGCGATTGGAATCGAAGGAGCCATTGTCGGGAAGGCGCTTTACGCAGGAGCCTTTACCTTGCAGGACGCCTTGCGCGCGAGCTACGAGTAAGACCGGGCCAGGAAAAAGACCATGACTCTCGCCAAGCGAATCATTCCGTGTCTCGACGTTGCTGGCGGTCGAGTAGTCAAGGGCGTTAATTTCCTCAACTTGAAGGATGCCGGTGATCCGGTGGAGCTCGCAAAAAAATATGGCGACGAAGGCGCGGATGAACTTACTTTCTTAGATATCTCGGCGAGCGTGGAGGAACGCGCGACAACGCTGGAGATCGTGCGACGTACGGCGGAGCAAGTGTTCATTCCGTTAACCGTGGGTGGTGGCATTCGTAGTGCGGAAAATGTAAATACCTTGTTGCGCGCGGGCGCGGATAAAGTCTCGGTGAACACCGCAGCTATTGCGAGACCAGATTTAATTAATGAGATTGCTGATCGCTTTGGCAATCAAGTACTTGTCTTATCGGTTGATGCCCGTCGCGCCCCGACCGCATCGGGCTTTGAGGTAACAACTCACGGTGGACGCCAGGGCACAGGGATAGATGCGCTGGGTTGGATTGAAGAAGGTATCCGCCGAGGAGTGGGAGAGATACTTTTGAATTCGATGGATGCGGATGGCACCCAATCGGGCTATGACGAAGAGATGATTCGAGCGACGCGCGCAATATCTAGTGTTCCCATTATCGCCAGCGGGGGAGCGGGAAAATTAGAAGATTTCGGAGTTGCTCTGTCGAGCGGCGCGGATGCGGTACTGGCGGCGAGCGTTTTTCACTTTGGGACGCTGAGCATCAGTCAGGTGAAGCAGTATCTCGGCACCGCTGGCTTTCCCGTGCGCCAAACCCGGTAGATGAGAGAGAATAAGCCGTGGATATTCCTGCAGAAATTCAGAGCCGATTCGCGGCCGGCGAGCTGATCGCGGCTATCGCGCAGGACTCGAAGACGCACGAAGTTTTAATGCTCGCTTGGATGAATGAAGAGGCCCTCCGCGCCACAATCTCCACGCGCCAGGGCACCTATTGGAGTCGCAGTCGCAATTCATTGTGGGTCAAGGGTGAAACGTCGGGCCACACGCAAGCGGTGACCGATATTTCTTATGATTGCGACGGAGATGCGATATTGCTCAAAGTCAATCAACACGGTGCGGCCTGCCACACCGGCGAGCGAAGCTGTTTCTATCGGAGCATTGATTAACCATGGCGGGGATGACACTCGAGGAATTTCGAGAGCACGCGCGAACTAATAACGTGATTCCAGTCTGGGAAAAATTCCTAGCGGATTCCGAAACTCCACTAACGCTATATCGGAAGCTCGCCCAAAATAAGCCCGGCACATTTCTCTTGGAATCCGCCGAACACGGCGGGACCTGGTCGCGATATTCATTCGTAGGAGTTTCGAGCCAAACGACCCTCACTGAAAAAAATGGTGAGACCGTCTGGACGGGAACTCCGCCCGCTGGTGTTCCGACCGGAGTCGATCCGCTCACGGCACTGCGTGAAGTCAGCGCTCACCTTCGTTCGCCGTCGCTACCGGAGATTGCGCCACTGACGAGCGGGCTCGTTGGGTATATGGGATACGACGCGGTCCGGCGATTGGAAAAACTCCCCACCTCATTGCCAGAACAATTTCCCGCGCCCGAGATCGCATTTATGTTGACCTCGGATTTGGCAATTTATGACCACCTCGAGGGAACGCTCACCTTGGTGGCAAACGCAATCAACTGGGATGGCAGCGACGCTCGAATTGATGAAGCGTACGCAGAATCATGCAACCGCCTGGAAGCAATGAGGGAGCTTCTGCGTTCGGCTAGCGCTTCCTCGATTTCACATCTCACCCAGAAGGCAAAGCCAAATTTCTCGACGGTGACATCCCGCGACAAGTACCTGGCCGATATTGAAACAATCAAGGAAGAGATTCGCTCTGGCGAAGCATTCCAGGTCGTGCTTTCGCAACGTTTTTCGATGCCCCTCACTGTTGATCCATTAGAGGTTTATCGGGTATTGCGGCTCCATAATCCAAGTCCATATATGTATTACCTGCGGTTCGAAGGCGGATTGGATGTCGTTGGGTCGAGCCCAGAAGCGCTGGTAAAAGTAAGCGGCAATGAAGCGATGATTCACCCGATTGCTGGAACTCGACCGCGGTCAACCGACCCCGAGGTCGACGCCGCTCGTGCAGAGGAACTCTTGGCGGATCCGAAAGAACGAGCAGAACATCTGATGTTGGTTGACTTAGGTCGCAATGATTTAGGTCGAGTATGCGCCTCGGGGTCGGTTGAAGTCGTTGAGTTCATGCATATCGAACGGTATTCGCACGTCATGCATATTGTTTCCACGGTAATCGGAAAACTGGCTCAAGGAAAGCGGGCAATTGACGCTCTCTTCGCGGTATTTCCAGCAGGAACGCTCTCTGGCGCCCCTAAACCTCGTGCAATGCAAATTATCGATGAACACGAACCGGTTCGACGCGGTATTTACGGCGGAACCGTTGGCTATCTGGATTTCACCGGAAATATTGATACCTGCATCGCCATTCGCACCGCGGTTATTCACCAGGGGACTGCATATGTTCAAGCTGGCGCAGGAATCGTTGCCGACTCTGATCCGGAATCGGAATATCAAGAATGCATTAACAAGGCGGCTGCCGTGCTCGGCGCAATTGCGACCGCGAATGAATTGACGGCGATTTGATGCACACGTCCTCGATTGTTCTGGATTTAATTCTCTTCGTATCGATTGCTGCTCTGCTGGTTTATTTTATTGCGCGGCTAGTGCGGCGCGGGATTTCTCAAAAGTATGAGCGGAAGCCAATCGCCTCAAAATCGAAAAATAGTTGGAGCGCGCTCTCTGATGGCGAGGATCCAACAGTATGAGCACTGTTCTTGAAGATATCTGCCGCGGCGTAGTAGAAGATGTCGAGGCTAGGCGGAAACCAAGCACTGAAATTTCGGATCTCATTGCACAAGCACCTCTACCTCGTGACGCCTTTGCCGCGTTATCAGGGCCGAACATCTCCGTCATCGCTGAAGTCAAGCGAGCATCACCGAGCAAAGGCGAACTCGCCACAATTGAGGATCCAGCTGATCTCGCTCAAAAGTACGAAGCTGGGGGAGCATCAGTAATCAGCGTCCTCACCGAAGAGCGCCGCTTTAAAGGTTCGATTTCGGATTTCACAGCGGTGCGCGCCGCGGTGCAGCTTCCGTTGCTGCGAAAAGATTTCATTGTCACGGAATACCAAGTGAAAGAATCCCGCGCTATCGGGGCGGATCTTCAACTTCTGATTGTCGCGGCACTCGATGATTCACAACTTCGTGATTACTTTCAAATGACTCAAGAGTTAGGGATGAATTCATTAATTGAAATTCATGACGAAGGTGAATTGGAACGCGCGCTCAAAATCTCACCTCGTATCATCGGCGTGAATTCTCGCAATTTGAAGGATCTGTCGATTAACGCTGATGCCTTCGACCGACTCTTGCCGCTCATCCCTTCCGACGTTGTGGCTGTCGCCGAATCGGGAATCTCCCAGCCCTCGGAAGTGCAACGAGTTCGCGCTTTGGGAGCTCGCGCCATCTTGGTAGGCGAGACTCTCGTACGGGCAGGCGAGCCAGGTCACGCTATTCGCTCACTTCTCGCAGAGTAACTCTTTACCCGCTTCGCTACACTTTTACGATGACGACGAGCACTCACGAAGCGATTGGTCACTTCGGACCCTACGGTGGTCGCTTTGTGCCGGAAGCGCTCATTAATGCGCTCGATGAATTAGAAGCCGCGCACGCAAGCGCATTGGCGGATCCCGCCTTTCAGCTCCGACTTTCAGAACTGCATCGGACCTATACCGGTCGTCCGAGCATTATCACGGAGGCAAAACGTTTCGCCGAACATGCGGGCGGCGCACGAATTATTCTCAAGCGCGAGGATTTGAACCACACAGGTAGCCACAAAATTAATAACGTTCTTGGCCAGGCGCTACTCACGCAACGGATGGGAAAGAAGCGAATCATCGCCGAGACGGGAGCTGGTCAGCATGGAGTTGCGTCAGCGACTGCTGCGGCCTTGCTTGGTCTTGAGTGTGTTGTGTACATGGGCGAAGAAGACACGGTCCGACAATCGCTCAATGTTGCTCGAATGAAACTCTTGGGCGCAGAAGTCGTCCCGGTTACCCAAGGTTCGCGAACCCTCAAGGATGCGATCAATGAGGCGATGCGCGATTGGGTAACCAACGTTGAGACCACGCATTACCTTTTGGGTACGGTTGCGGGACCACACCCATTCCCGACTATGGTTCGCGATTTTCACCGCATTATCGGCGTGGAAGCGCGTCAACAGATGCTCGATGAATACGGTCGCCTACCGGATGCGGTCTTGGCCTGCGTTGGCGGTGGCTCGAATGCGATTGGAATATTTCACCCCTTTATCGATGATGCCGACGTTCGGTTGATCGGTTTGGAAGCGGGCGGCAGAGGAGTGGATTCAGGTTTGCATGCGGCCACAATTACTGGTGGTTCGCCAGGTGTATTGCACGGCACGCGCTCTTACGTATTGCAGGACGCAAATGGTCAGACAGTTGAGTCACATTCAATCTCGGCCGGCCTCGATTATCCCGGCGTTGGACCAGAGCACGCGTATCTTCACGACATTGGTCGTGCCGAGTACCGTGCGATTACCGACGATGAAGCGATGACGGCATTTTCTTTGCTTTCAAAACTTGAAGGAATCATTCCAGCCATAGAGACCGCGCATGCGCTAGCGGGCGCGATGCAGGTTGGCCGCGAGTTGGGCCCGCAAGGGTTAATACTTATTAATCTCTCAGGACGCGGCGACAAAGATGTGCAGACGGCGGCGAATTACTTCGGAATTCCGCTGTAATGACTCTATCCAATTCGCTGGACCTGCTTTTCGAAAAAACGCGTTCTGAAAATCGCGCAGCCCTAATCGGCTACTTACCCGCTGGTTTTCCGACCAAAGAAGAATGTATCGCGGGTATTCAAGCCATGGTCAACGGTGGAGTCGATGCGGTTGAAATTGGTTTCCCGTACAGCGATCCAGTTATGGATGGGCCGGTTATCCAAGCCGCGGCGGATTTGGCACTTTCTAACGGCACCAACGCCTCCGACGTCTTTGACATCGTAGAAGCAACGTCAAAAATGGGCGTGCCTGCGATTGTTATGACATATTGGAATCCCATTGAGCGATACGGCGTTGATAAATTCGCTGAAGAATTAGTACGTCGAGGTGGCGCGGGCGTCATCACGCCAGACTTGACGATTGAAGAGTCACAGCCGTGGGAGAACGCCACACAGAGTTCAGGCGCGCATCGGATTTACGTTGTCGCGCCGAGTACCACTGAAAATCGGCTCCCATTGGTTACCCAGCAATGCAGTGGATTCATTTACGCCGCGAGCTTGATGGGGGTAACGGGTACCCGCACCGCGGTCAGCGGCAACGCTAAAGAATTAGTCGCGCGCATCCGCCAAGTGAGTTCAACGCCGGTGGCGGTCGGCCTTGGCGTATCGAACCGCGATCAAGCGCACGAAGTTGCCTCGTATGCCGACGGCGTCATCGTTGGCTCTGCTTTTATTCGTCAGTTGCAGGAGAGCTCGAGCATTCACGAAGGATTGGAAAAAGTGGAAGCGCTCGCACGTTCGTTGTCAGAAGGAGTTCGCAGATAAAAATGGCTAATCAAGAATTCGCTACCACCCATATGAAATTTCAAGGCTGGATTACTCTCCTCGCGCGGCTGGTCCTAGGGGGAGTTCTCATTGCAGCCGGCGCCCTTAAGGCAGGTAATCCCGCTCACGCAGCGATGGCTGTACGTGCGTATCAAGTGTTGCCTGTGACGCTCGCCAATATTCTTGGTTACGCATTGCCGTGGGCAGAAATGGGTGTCGGTCTTGCGCTCGTCATTGGTGTCGCGGTGAAGGGCTCCGCGATCATCGGTGGTGGCCTCATGCTCCTTTTTATTCTCGCGATTTCCCAAGCATGGGCTCGTGGTTTGTCGATCGATTGTGGCTGTTTCGGCGGGGGAGGCGCGGTCGCTCCCGGTCACACGGCTTATGTGCAAGAAATCCTCAGAGATACCGGTCTCACCGCGCTCGCGGTTTACCTATTTCGGTATCCGCACGGTAAATTTGGGTTAGATAAATAAAGAGCCTTAGATAGACAAAAGTAGAGGAATGAGACATCGTGGCAACTGACAAGAAGAAATCCCAGCAACCCGCTCAAAAGGGCATGCGCGGATTAGTTATTGGAATGATTGTGTTTGTTGTAGCGGTAGGCGCAGCCTTTGCCGTCATATCTAACCAATCGATTAAGAGCCTTAAGTTGCCGAGCAGCGTCTCGAAGGCAGATGGATACGGAATTGTTTTCAATCCAACCGGCTCGCCCAAGATTGATATTTGGGAAGATTTTCAATGCCCAATCTGCGATCGCTTTGAAGGCATCAACGGCAACTACATCAATCAAGTAGTTCAAGCGGGCCACGCAAAAGTCGTCTTCCACACCATGTCATTCATTGGACCTGAGTCGATCTTGGCCGCCAATGCAGGCGCATGCGCAGCGAATTCTGGCAAGTTCATTCAGTTCCACGCCGCCATGTACAACAATCAACCAACAACAGAAAACTCCGGAAAAATTACAAATCCGTGGTTGACGCTCATTGGCGCCGCGGCCGGAATTAGTGATCCTAAGTTCTCGTCGTGTGTGAACAATGGCGATTTCATTAATTGGACTAAGAACATCGAGGCAGATGCTGCGGCCAAGAACGTCAATGCGACACCGACCGTTTTCGTCAATGGTAAAGAGTTGGATCGCAACACCCAATATATGGATCCAGTCGCGTTCAAGAAGGCGCTGACTGACGCAGGAGTTAAATAATCTCTGAGGCATTCATCCCCACGCCGGCGCACTCCGCGCTGTCGTGGGGTTTTTTCACGGTTCACTACTACGCGCTCTGCATCCTTGCCGGGATTATCGCTTCGCTGATAATCGGAAGAGCTCGCTATAAACGACTAGGCGGCGACCCCGACGAGATTCTCGATATTGCGATTGTCGTAATCCCAATGGGAATCATCGGTGGGCGGATTTATCACGTGATTACCTCGCCCGACGCTTACTTCGGCGCTGGCGGCCATCCCATCGATGCGCTAAAAATCTGGCAAGGCGGGATGGGAATTTGGGGAGCTATCTCGTTAGGTGCGCTCTCCGCATACGTTGCTTTTAGGCGCAAGAGACGGTCGACCACATTCTCAACCCTGGCTGATGCACTGGCACCAACGCTCTTGATTGCGCAAGGAATCGGACGGTTTGGTAATTATTTCAACGGCGAACTCTTTGGTCGGCCTTCCACGCTCCCGTGGGCGCTCAACGTCCCGGTCGAAAAACGTCCACACGGCTTTGAGCAATTCGCCACCTTCGAACCGACCTTTCTCTACGAAGCGTTATGGTGCTTCATCGGCGCTGCGATATTGACCTATCTGTCTCGATATTTATTGCGCCGACCCGGCACCATGTTCTTTGCCTACATCTCGCTGTACACGTTCGGTCGGACGTGGATTGAAACTCAGCGGATAGACCCCGCGCACCTCCTCTTGGGCCTACGCATCAATGTTTGGGTCAGTGGTTTCTTGTTCATCTGGTCCACGTGGGTGGTGTTTCGACGAACTCTCAGGCCGCGTAGCGCCTCGACTCTGGATAAGATTTAGCCATGGGAATTGAAGAGGTTTATCAGCGCAACCTCCATCACAAGGTACACAAGGCTGGTTGGTTGCGCGCCGCCGTACTTGGAGCGAATGATGGATTGGTTTCGATAGCTTCACTCTTGATTGGCGTTGCGGCCGCCAAGGCGCAGAATCACTTCGCTGCGATTGGTTTGGCGGGCATCGCTGCCGGCGCGATGTCGATGGCAGTGGGCGAGTACATCTCGGTTCGATCGCAAAGTGATATCGAAGAGAGTGACCGCATTATGGAGATGGAGCATTTGCTCGCGGACCCAGAGGGCGAACTCGAGGAGCTCACTCAAATTTACCGGGAACGCGGCTTGACCGACTCGCTCGCAGCCGAAGTCGCCAAAGCGCTGACCGAACACAACGCGCTAGAAACACATCTTCGCGATGAACTCGGCCAGTTCGAACACACCAAAGCTCGACCTGTGCAAGCAGGAGTTGCTTCGGCAATTTCATTCACGATCGGCGGAGTCATTCCGTTTATTGGCGCGGTCGTGCCTATAGCTGGCCATAAGTCAGCCTCAATCCTCTTCTTCGGTGCGCTCGGCCTGATTGGCACCGGCGTTATCAGCGCTCGCCTTTCTGGTTCGCCACTCGGCCGAACCACCGCTCGCGTGCTCATTGGTGGGGCGATCGGTACCGCGATTACCGCCGGAATAGGTGCTCTAGTTCACGCCTCTGGGGCATAGATCTACCCGGTGCATTGGCCAATTCGGCTATCGAATACCGCCTCGCAGTTGCTACGATTTCGCACTCGCTGAAGCCGTTCGCGGCTTAGGCATGTTGGGCCACCGCCGTCCCGACCGTTCAACGGGGGCGTCATGACACTTTTCTCATCAGTACCAACCGCACAAGGACTCTACGATCCTGCGCTTGAGCGCGATGCGTGTGGAGTTGCGATGGTTGCGACGCTCAATAAAAAAGCAACACACGAGATTGTCTCGCAAGCGCTTACCGCGCTTCGCAATATGGAACACCGCGGTGCAACCGGAGCCGAACCTGATAGTGGTGATGGCGCTGGCATATTGATTCGCGTCCCTGATGAGTTTTATCGGGAAGTATCTGGATTTGATTTACCACCCGCTGGTTCATACGCAACAGGCATCGCCTTCGTCGACACGTCGTTCTCTGACAAGGCTGCGATTGAAAAAATTGCCGCCGAAGAAGGTTTAACTGTTATTGGATGGCGTTCACTTCCAATTAATTCGACATCGTTGGGCAAGACCGCGCTTTCAGTCATGCCAAACTTCGAACAACTATTTGTCTCCGGCCAGGGCGGCGAAAGCGGAATCCACCTCGATCGACTTGCATTCGCCATGCGCAAGCGCGCCGAACACGCGCTTCCGATTTATTTCCCATCGTTCTCCTCCCAAACAATTGTTTACAAGGGAATGCTCACCACGCTCCAGCTCGAAGAGTTTTTCCCAGATCTTTCTGATGAACGTGTTGTCTCGCCGCTAGCGCTGGTGCACTCGCGCTTCTCAACAAATACATTTCCATCGTGGCCGTTGGCACACCCGTATCGGTACATCGCTCACAACGGTGAAATCAACACCGTTAAGGGAAACCGAAATTGGATGCGCGCTCGTGAGAGTCTGCTCGCCAGCGATGTTATTCCTGGCGACCTCAAGCGGTTATTTCCGATTGTAGAAAATTCTGGCTCAGACTCGGCTTCTTTCGATGAAGTCCTCGAGCTTCTCTACCTAGGTGGTCGCTCACTGCCACACGCGGTCTTAATGATGATCCCTGAAGCCTGGGAGAATCACGCAACCATGTCGCACAAGCGACGTGAGTTTTACCAATTCCACTCGGCAATGATGGAGCCCTGGGATGGACCAGCGTGCGTAACGTTTACCGATGGTCATCAGGTAGGAGCCGTCCTCGACCGTAATGGTCTGCGCCCATCACGTTACTGGGTGACTACTGATGGTTTGGTCGTTTTGGCCAGCGAGGTAGGAGTATTGCAAATTGCTCCGGAAAAAATTGCGCGCAAGGGTCGCTTGCAGCCAGGCAAAATGTTCTTGGTCGACATTGAACAAGGTCGGATTATCGAAGATGACGAGATCAAGGATTCATTAGCGGAAGCAGCTCCGTACGGCGAATGGCTTCATGCGGGTCTTGTAAAACTCGCTGACTTGCCGGCTCGCGAGCACATTGTTTATCCGCACTCCTCTGTTGTACGTCGTCAGCGCGCCTTCGGATATACCGAAGAAGAGCTACGCGTCATCGTCACTCCTATGGCGAAGAATGGCGCTGAGCCGTTGGGATCAATGGGCACAGATAGCCCAATCGCGGCGCTCTCCGATAAGCCACGTTTGCTCTTCGATTATTTCTCACAGCTCTTCGCGCAGGTAACCAACCCACCTCTAGACGCGATTCGCGAAGAACTCGTCACCAGCCTGGGTGGAACTATTGGCCCCGAGCACAATCTATTGAATCCCGGCCCGGCTTCGTGTCGCCAAATTTCTCTCGATTTTCCGGTCATCGACAACGATGAATTGGCAAAGATTATTCACGTGAACGCCGATGGAAATCATCCAGGGTTCCAAGCACACGTTGTTCGCGGCCTCTTCCCGGTACTTGGCGGGGGAGAAGCGCTGCGCGAGCGCATCGAAGAGATTCGCCACGAAGTCTCGCAAGCAATCAAGGATGGCGCACACATCATCGTTCTGTCGGATCGCGATGGCGATTCTGAAGAAGCCCCAATTCCATCGCTCTTGCTTACTGCTGCGGTTCATCATCACTTAATCCGTGAGAAAACGCGTACCAAGGTTGGCTTGGTCGTGGAAAGTGGCGAGGTGCGAGAAGTTCACCACGTTGCGCTGCTCGTTGGATTTGGCGCCGCCGCTGTTAATCCATATTTGGCGATGGAGTCGGCGGAAGACTTAGTGCGTCAAGGCGTTATCACTGGCATCACGCCAGAAAAGGCAGTAGCAAATCTGATTAAGTCGCTCGGCAAAGGTGTTCTCAAAGTGATGTCGAAGATGGGAATCTCCACCATCGCGTCATACACCGGCGCGCAAGTATTCGAGGCGATTGGTCTTTCACGTGAAGTAGTGGATGAGTATTTTGTCGGCACCACATCTCGACTTGGTGGCGTCTCGCTGGGCACTATCGCCGAAGAGACAATTCGTCGCCACCATATCGCCTATCCACCAGGCGGCGAAGTTCCTGGCACAAAGCGCTTGCCTATCGGTGGCGAATACCAATGGCGCCGCGATGGCGAGCCACACCTCTTCGATCCAGAGACCGTCTTTACCTTGCAACACTCAACACGAGCAAAGCGTTACGACGTGTTTAAGCGTTATACAAAGAAGATCGACGACCAGGCCGAATCGCTCATGACATTGCGCGGGCTCTTCACCTTCAAAGAGGGCGTCCGTCCAGCTATTGATATCAACGACGTCGAACCCGCGTCAGAAATCATCAAGCGATTTGCAACGGGTGCCATGTCTTACGGATCAATCTCTGCCGAAGCGCATGAAACCTTGGCGATCGCCATGAACCGTATTGGTGGAAAATCCAACACCGGCGAGGGTGGCGAGAATCCTTCCCGCTATACCCGCGAGCCAAACGGTGATTCCAAGCGCTCTGCCATCAAGCAGGTTGCCTCTGGCCGATTCGGCGTCACGAGCGAGTACTTGGTCAATGCCGATGACATTCAAATCAAGATGGCACAAGGCGCGAAGCCTGGTGAAGGCGGACAGTTGCCTGGCGGCAAGGTCTACCCATGGATTGCACAAGTGCGCTATTCAACGCCAGGAGTTGGCCTCATCTCGCCACCACCTCACCACGACATTTACTCGATTGAGGATCTTGCCCAACTCATTCACGATCTAAAGAATGCCAACAATCAAGCGCGCATTCACGTCAAGCTTGTGGCTGAAGTTGGCGTCGGAACCGTCGCGGCTGGCGTTTCCAAAGCGCACGCAGATGTAGTTCTCATCTCAGGTCATGATGGCGGAACTGGTGCATCTCCGCTGACATCGTTGAAGCACGCGGGTGCTCCGTGGGAGCTAGGTCTCGCTGAGACCCAGCAAACGCTCATGATGAATGGTCTTCGCGATCGCATCGTTGTTCAAGTAGACGGTCAAATGAAGACCGGTCGAGATGTGGTCATCGCCGCTTTGCTCGGTGGCGAGGAATTTGGATTCGCGACCGCACCGCTCGTTGTATCGGGTTGCGTCATGATGCGCGTCTGCCATTTGGATACCTGTCCGGTTGGTGTCGCGACTCAGAACCCCGAACTTCGCAATCGCTTCTCGGGCAAGCCAG
>Ga0214164_1000145_pt1 | contig 47092 bp, 35 predicted proteins | sample TroBogepilimnion_13_FD_153003 | JGI IMG/M metagenome (GOLD analysis project Ga0214164, IMG submission 153003) | Freshwater microbial communities from Trout Bog Lake, WI - Practice 03JUN2009 epilimnion v4 | ecosystem: Environmental > Aquatic > Freshwater > Lake > Epilimnion/Euphotic zone ... | reverse complement strand
AAACTTATGGCTTTCAGGCAACTTATCTATCAGCTGATTTAGCCCGATTTTCTCTGTTTTTTGTTCAGTACAATGGGGAATGTTCTTTATACTGTCCTTATTGTCATTAGTCCTGTTGCTCCTATTATTTATGCCACCACGCAGATAGTCTATTGAGGTATTCTCAGCAATTCTGCGCATCCAGGTGTAAAGGCATGCTTTTTCAGAATCATAATATTCTATTTTGGTCCAGATTTTCACAAATACATCTTGCAAAATATCTTCTGCAATATGATCATCATTGATTAGTTCTCTTATACAAGATAGCAGCGCTCAGCCATAATTATTGAATAAATGGCAAAAAACCGGTTTATCGTTAAATTTAATTAATGACTTTAATTCACTATCCGAATAATCAGTTCTTATTGCCGACTGCATAAAGTGTTGTATTCATTCTGTAAATCCTGGTTGACAAGAGTAATTCGCATTGCAGTATTTCATTCTCAATTACGCAAATATTAATTGAAGCAAAATTATTGCTGGTGTAATAGGAAATTCTTACAGTATACAGGCAATAATTGACATAAATATTATATCCTCAGTCATCTGTATAACGTTGATTAATAAAATGATAGGTGAATTCTGTATTGCGAAAATACACGATCTGGTATATCAAATTATATCAGGTGTGAAAAATGCAACAACATATACTTATTATGTAATGATATGGCATCCAATTTGACTCAATTTTGCATGTGGCTACCATGTACTTAAACTGAAAACACATGAAAGAACCACAGCATTTTAAATACAAACATTGATAAATACACAAATGAGAACAACAGCAGTACAAGAATCAGGATATGCCAGAAGTTTGATAGAAGCCAGTCTCGACCCGCTTATTACTATAAGCACTGAAGGCAAAATAACAGATATGAATGATGCATTGTCCACTATTACAGGTAAAACCCGCAGCGAACTGATTGGCACCGATTTTGGTAATTACTTTACAGATCCCAATATGGCCCGGAAGGTTTACCACGATGTTTTTGCAAAAGGCTTTGTGCAGAATTACCCGCTTACTATAATTGATGGAGAGCTGACAGATGTATTATTCAATGGCTCAGTTTATAAAGATGAAAAAGGCAATGTGCTGGGTGCGGTGGTTGTTGCCAGGGTGGTCACTGAGCAGAAAAGAATTGAAAAAGAACTCAAAGACGCTAAGGTGATTGCGGAACTGGCCAAAAACAAGGCAGAGGATTCGGCCCAGGCAAAACAACAATTTCTGTCGAACATGAGCCACGAAATACGCACACCATTGAATGCGGTGATCGGGTTTACCAAAATATTATTTAAAACAGATTTAACCTCAAAGCAAAAAGAATATTTAACTGCAATAAATGTAAGTGGTAATGCCCTTATGGTGCTCATTAACGACATTCTTGACCTGGCAAAGGTAGATGCAGGGAAAATGACCTTTGAGCTTATACCTTTCAAAATGGCTGCATCCATATCTGCTATGCTGCATTTATTTGAGGCGAAAATAGATGAAAAAAATCTGGATCTGATAAAGGATTATGACCGGCAAATTCCTGATGTACTTGTGGGCGACCCTGTGCGCTTGAATCAGGTTATTCTCAACCTGGTGAGTAATGCGGTTAAGTTTACATCAAAGGGTAAAGTTATAGTCAGTGTCAGGCTGATAAGCGAAGATACTGATAATGCTATGATCGAATTCGCAGTTAAGGATACAGGGATAGGAATAGATGAAGACAAGCTGGGTGCCATTTTTGAAAATTTCAAGCAGGCATCAACTGGCACTTCAAGATTATACGGAGGTACAGGCCTTGGGCTGGCCATTGTGAAACAACTAGTTGAACAGCAAGGCGGAACAGTTACGGTAACAAGCAAAATAAATCACGGGTCAGTTTTCAGTTTTATTCTGGGTTTCCAAAAAACGAAAAAGCCGGCTGAATATGTACCTGAAAACGAAGAAACTGACAGCCTGATAAAGACCGTAAAAGTATTGGTGGTGGAAGACATTGCGCTGAACCAGTTACTGATGAAAACATTACTTGATGATTATGGGTTTAATTGGGATATAGCAGACAATGGGAAAATAGCCATCGAAAAACTGCAATGCAACTATTATGATATTATACTTATGGACCTGCAAATGCCTGAAATGAATGGGTTTGAAGCAACTGAGTATATCCGCAATAAAATGAACTCAAAGATCCCGATCATTGCACTAACTGCCGATGTTACCACCGTTGACTTAGCTAAATGCATGGCGGTGGGTATGAATGATTATATAGCCAAACCCATTGATGAAAGGTTATTGTATAGCAAAATAACAGGTCTGTTAAAACAGCAGATAATGATAAAAAGCAGTTTACCGGCTTCAGCTGACGGACAGGAAATTAAATCAAAATATATCGACCTGAGCTACCTATCCCAGCGCACAAAATCTGATCCGAAACTGATGATGGAAATGATCTCTGCTTACCTGGAGCAAACTCCCCCGTTAATCAAATCAATGAAAGAAAGTCTTCAAACCAAAGACTGGAATAAATTGCAGGGCACAGTGCATAAAATGATCCCTTCATTTTCAATAATGGGTATCAGTAAGGATTTTGAAAACCTGGCAAAAAGAGTACAGGAATCAGCAAATAATATCCAGCATCAGGCAGAGTTTATACCTGATATGGTTTTACAGCTCGAAAATATCTGCAATCAGGCCTGCAATGAGCTGGAAGAGGAGTTTAACAAGATTAAAGTTACGATCCATGAAAAAAAGTAAAGGGTATCAAATTGTTGCCCTTTATTCAAAATTTACCCGATTGCTTTCAGGAATTTCTGAACACAAATTAACCAACGCCATTTTGGTAAGGTTTTTGTGTTGTAAATATCCGTCTTCTGTTATCTTTAGCTTAATAAAAAGATTCCCATCCGGCAATTAATGTTTTTATGAAAACATATTCAAAGTACATTATGGTGGCGTTTTATCTAGTAGCTGGGATCAACCATTTTATACATCCGCTTATGTATATGAAAATCATGCCTCCCTGGGTGCCCTGGGCGGATCAGCTGGTATATTTAAGCGGAGCCTTAGAAATATTAGGAGCGTTATTGCTGTTGTATCCTCAATCTCAGGTGGCAGGCGCCTGGTTTATAATTATACTGCTCATTGCCATATTTCCTGCAAATATCCAGATGGCTATAAATTTTATGCACCTGCATAATCCTGGGTTATGGCTGGCTATATTACGGTTGCCATTACAACTGATACTTATCTGGTGGGCATGGATCTATACCAGGCAGGTTAAGATACCAAAATAGTTTTTCTCTCTGATCAATTATCACTAACCTTATAAATATAAAAAGGCTTTATGACCGGAATAAATTTTGTGATGGATGAACATGGTTAAAAAACCGCCTTGCTTATAGACCTGAAAAAGCCGAAGCAATCAGGAAGCAATGAAATGGATGTGATGGAATTTATAGAATATCTTTAGGATGTTCTGGCTATTGAGCTCGCAAAAAGTGAAAATGATTACAGCTACAGGGATGAAGCAAAAAATAGTTTGCGGACAATAAGAGTAATTGATTGATATGTATCAACTGGTTATCAGCCGCATAGCAGAAAAACAACTGGAAAACATGCCCAGGCAATCTGCCAATTCAATTACTTCAAAAATAGACCATCTCAAAACTTACCCTCGCCCGCCGGGATGTTAAATACTTCAGGGGATGGATAATTCATATCACCTTCGCTCAGATGATTACAGGATAATTTATTCAATTCAGGATAAACGGCTGATAATAGAAATAATCAGGATAGCTTACGGAAAGAATCCTATAAAAATATGTAGTATCACTTTATGACCGCTATCATCAATTAAATCCCATATTTCATTTATCTTTGCCCTCATTTTCATCATACTTTCTGCTTATTACTAAAGACTAAAAACTTTATACTGTTTTATGAATTTATTTTCCATTCAGAATGAGGAGTTCATTGGCCGCCATATCGGGCCCAATGAACAGGATACAAGGGTAATGCTCGACACCATTGGTGTGGCCGATATGAACGAACTGATAGGCCGAACAGTGCCCGACAGTATACGTATGGACCATAAATTGCGCATACCCAAAGCGGAAAGCGAGGCTGCTTACCTCGCCGAACTGAAAGAGGTGAGCCTGAAGAACAAATTGTGTAAAAACTATATTGGCCAGGGGTATTACGATACCCATACACCAAGTGTTATATTGCGCAATGTATTTGAAAACCCGGGATGGTATACCCAGTACACGCCCTACCAGGCCGAAATAAGCCAGGGCCGCCTGGAAAGCCTGCTCAACTACCAGACCATGGTAGCCGACCTTACCGATCTGCCAATAACCAACGCATCGCTGCTCGATGAAGCTACTGCTGCTGCCGAGGCGATGAACATGTTTTTTCATACCTGCAATAAGGACACTAAAAATCCGGAACGCCCTAAGTTTTTTGTAGACCACGATGTGTTTGCTCAAACTAAGGATGTGGTACTTACCAGGGCCAAACCACTGGGTATTGAAGTGGTTTTCGGCGACTTCAGGGTTGCTGATATTGACATAACCTATTTCGGAGGCCTTGTTCAGTATCCCGATTGCCGTGGCAGTGTCGAAGATTACCGTGGATTTATTGCTTCAATGCACGAAGCTGGTGGCTATATAGTTATGGCTACCGACCTGCTGGCACTTACGCTGCTAACCCCTCCGGGCGAACTGGGCGCTGATGCAGCTGTAGGCTGTGCACAACGCTTTGGTGTACCAATGGGCTTTGGCGGCCCTCATGCCGCTTTCTTTGCTACAAAAGAAGAATTTAAGCGGGCAATACCCGGACGCATTATCGGCGTGAGCATTGATGCCCAGAACAACCGCGCACTGCGCATGGCGCTCGGCACCCGTGAGCAGCATATTAAAAGAGAAAAAGCGACTTCCAATATCTGTACAGCCCAGGCGCTGCTGGCCAATATTTCGGCTATGTATGCTGTTTATCACGGACCTGCAGGTTTGAAAAATATTGCAAAACGTGTTGCGGCCCTTACTCAGGCGCTGGGCAATGCGCTGGAAGATGCCGGACGGACACTGCTGAACAAAGCCCATTTCGATACCATTACTGTTATTACCGACGATAAGGCTGCAATACGCAAAGTTGCAGAGGCAAAAGGAATCAATTTCTTCTACCATGCCGACAATAAGCTCAGCATATCACTCGATGAAACTACTACGACAAGAGATGTACTGGATATTATAAGTGTTTTTACCAGCGTTGAAGAGCCATCTTCCTTCAATATTGATGAGAATACAGCGCTTAGTCATATTCCTACTTCGCTTACCCGCACAAGTCCGTTTCTTACACACCAGGTTTTCAACAAGCACCACAGCGAAACGCAGATGATGCGGTACATGAAGATGCTGGAAAATAAAGACCTGAGCCTGAATCAGAGTATGATATCGCTGGGCAGTTGCACCATGAAGCTCAATGCTGCCAGCGAAATGATGCCGCTGAGCTGGCCGCACTGGGGCAAAATGCACCCGTTTGCACCGGCAGGCCAGTGGGATGGTTATGCACAGATTGCTAAGGAACTCAGCGAATACCTTTGCGAAATAACAGCATTCGATGCCTGTAGCCTGCAGCCCAACAGTGGTGCACAGGGCGAATATGCCGGCCTGCTGGCAATACGTGGCTATCACGAGAGCCGCAACGAAGGCCACAGAGATGTGATACTGATACCCATATCAGCTCATGGCACCAACCCTGCCAGCGCTGTAATGGCAGGATATAAAGTAGTTGTGGTAAAAGCCCTCGAAAACGGATATGTGGATGTAGCCGACCTGAAAGCTAAGGCAGAACAGTATGCTGCAAGCCTGGCCGGTATTATGATCACCTACCCAAGTACTTACGGTATATTTGAAGAAGCAATAAAAGAAATAACGGATATCGTTCATACCAATGGCGGCCAGGTTTATATGGATGGCGCCAATATGAATGCACAGGTAGGCCTTACCGCTCCCGGCCTCATAGGTGCTGATGTTTGCCACCTCAACCTGCACAAGACCTTCTCCATACCTCATGGCGGTGGCGGACCAGGCATGGGCCCTATATGTGTAAAGAAACACCTGGAGCCATTCCTGCCCGGCCATGTATCTCTGTCTCCTTCCGATGTGATGTCCCCATCCGATGGCCATCATGCAGTTTGCGCAGCCCCTTACGGCAGCGCCAGCATATTGCTCATATCCTATGGTTACATCCGTATGTTGGGCTCTAAAGGGTCGCGTATGGCCACCGAATATGCCATACTCAATGCCAACTATATGCGCGCAAGACTGGAAAAGGATTTTGAGATACTTTACATGGGGCCAGGCGGCACATGCGCCCATGAGTTTATTGTAGACCTCAGGCCGTTTAAGAAGAGCGCTGAAGTAGAAGCTGAAGATGTGGCCAAACGACTCATTGATTACGGCTTCCATGCACCTACCATGAGTTTCCCGGTAGCAGGTACAATTATGATTGAGCCAACAGAGAGCGAAGACAAGGCAGAACTGGACCGTTTCTGCGATGCATTGCTCAGTATACGTGAAGAGATAAGGGATATTGAAGAAGGCCGTGCCGACAAGCTGGATAATGCACTCAAAAATGCACCACACACACAGCATGTGATCACTGCCGATGAATGGAACCATAAGTACACCCGCCAGCAGGCAGCTTTCCCGCTGCATTGGGTGAAGAACAACAAGTTCTGGCCAAGTGTAGCCCGTGTAAACAACACCTATGGCGACCGCAACCTGGTTTGTACCTGCGAGCCTACTGAGAGCTATGCCGAAGCATAAATAATCAGCCGATAAAATATAAACAACAAAACCCTGCTTATGGCAGGGTTTGTTGTTTACCACAAGCAGGAAAATGATCTTTAATTGCCACCAGACCAAAACGATTCAGGCCACCTTTCGGGTGGCCTGAATCTCCTGAAAAACTTAATAATAATACAAATCAGCTAAAGCTTACTGCTTGGTAAATTTCTTGGTAGCTACCACATTACCTGCACCATTATAGAGCCTCATAAAATAAATACCCGATGGTATATTCTCCAGGTTCATATTGGCGCTGTTGCCATTTACTTTATACACAGCCATTACCTTACCTATAATACTGTAAACAACTATGTTCCTGATATCACTGGCATCATCATAAACAACGTTAACTTCATTAATAGCAGGGTTAGGATACAATATAATGTCATTCTGAACGTTTGATACCTGATTAACGCCTACTGTATTAATTGTTTTTGAAAGAAGAAAAGTAACATCCTTACTATAGCCCGAAGCATTATCTTTAAGATTTACAGTAACATAGAAAGTACCGATTGTATCAGAACCAGCCAGGTTCATTGATAAGCTAAATTGTTCAGTACTGTCATGAGCGCTGTTATGGTGGTAAACAGCAGTGAATGTATTACCGGATCCGGCTGATTTATTCCAAAGTTGGTTGCTGGCATTAGGATAGCAGGTATTATCATCACAAATTCCAAATGCACCCATAGTCAGCCAATCCATAGGAAAATTACAAGATACTACAGTCCACTTTATAGTAACGTCATTCCCTGTGATATTCATTACATTATCATTGGCTCCGCCTGCTTTATTGATTGTAACAACAACTGTATCCAGAGGAACAGTAAAGGTGGCCTGCGCCTGTGCCTTCATTACACTGAAGGCACTGCAGAATGTAAATATTGCGAGTAAAATCTTTTTCATTTTGAGTATGTGTTGGTCATCATAATAATTACATCAAAAACCTTGCCATAAAATTACAAAAAAAACTGTAACAATAAAGAATTATTTTCTTTATTGTTACAGCTCTTGCTAAAATCAGGTTAAAACTCAAAATTAAAGCGGGTATTCGGCAAATACCTGTATTTGAAATTTACTGCTTGGTAAACTTCCGGGTAACTACCACATTTCCGCTACCGTTGTATAAACGTACAAAGTAAATTCCGGAAGGAACATTATCAAGATTCAGGTTAGCACTATTGCCATTTACTTTATAAACCGCCATCACTTTGCCGATAATATTATAAACAGCTACGTTTTTTATATCACTGGCTGCATCATAAACCAAATTTAACTCATTACTTGCAGGGTTTGGATATAATAAAACATCAACAGGCGGATTATTAACCGAAGGTACAGCCGTTGGTACTTTATTAATTATAAAAGTCATTTTACGGGTTCCACCCAGGCCACCTACACTGACTACGAAATAATGTGTACCGATACTTGCTGTAGAAAGGTCAAGCGAAAGGTAGAACGCACCGGGAATACCCGGTTGGTAAGTGCCCGATGTAAAACCTTGCCCCACATGGGTTGTGTCATTCCACAATTGCATATCATTGCTATTATATCTGCAAAGGCTGTCATCGCAAATACCAAATGCCGAGGGTAAAAGCCAGTCTGCTGGAGCATCTGTAGTATCTACATGCCAACCTAATCTGAAACCAGCACTTGTCGTATTGGTTATTGCGTCATTGATTGACGCTACGCCGCCTATTGTATAATATACTGTATCGCTTGCTATTGTAAATGATTGGGCATTAACCCTTGGTATAGAGTATAGGCTTAATAAGGCTATAAATAAGTGTAAAATCTTTTTCATGTTCCTTTATATTAGAAACGCTAAGTTACTGAGAGATTTCCAATTTGTCAAAAAAACCCCCTCATAATAAGTTAAAATCAGCAAGTACACACAATAATTCCGTAAGGTTAAAGAAAAAGGGCGCAATTAAGCGCCCTTTTCAGATCTCAGTTTAGAAACTGAAATTATTTAATTACAGAAAGATGCTGGGTAAGTGTGCCAGTCTCAGTTGCAATGGTAACATTATAACTTCCTGGTGCAAAACCGGCAGTTGAAAAATTAATCTGCTGACCACCTGCATTCATGCTTTCAGATGGCACAATGAACATTTCGCGTCCAAGAACATCTGTAACTGTAAAATGAACCTGGCCGGCATCTTTTAATGTAAATAATACATGTACCTGATCCTTTGCCGGATTTGGATAAATATTCAGGTCATCAACTCCTGCTGCTACATTGGCAACGCCTACATTATGTGCTATTGGCGCATTGATACTATTAAGAATCTGCTTGTAGGTAAGGCTGGTTGGATTATTATCAATAAGCAATACAATAGCACGCATATTAGCAACAACCCAGTCTGATGCAATGGTAACTGCAGGAATAGTATAATTATAGGTAGTTCCGCTTGTCATAGTTGCTGGCAGGCTGCTTGCAATTCCGTTTGGCGATGTTCCCAAATCCGGTACAGTCCACCTGTCAACGAATTTGAAATACATGGATGTTGCATTTATTACCTGAGTTGAATCCTGGAAATTATAACCTTCGCCTGCTAATGGTAAGTTCTGGTTTTGAAAGCTGTAATAATCATGCTGTGCATAACCCGATGCTGTACCATGTACTTTGTCTTCTGTCAGGATAAGTTCTACACGATAGTCGCCTGAAAGGTTCTGTGCTGGTTTGATGGTTCCTGATACATTGATTGCATCAGCAAAATTGCTGTAAGTAGCAGTAATGGTCATATCAGCAAAACCGAAGAAGTTACTCATGTCCGAATAATAGGTAAATACATCGGATGGATCAGCAACAAAATGACGATCCACTACAAGGCCAGGGAAACCGCTGAAACCCGGAATAGTCTGAATATACGTATCATAATGTGTAGTTGTAGTATTTTCAATTGCCATAGGGTCATAACTATTATAATCATGAACTGAAGATATACTTACATTACCGCTATGAACACTCCACATTGAATCCATATAAACTATACCACGAACACACCATCCGCACCATGAACCGGTTGGCTCTTCAAACATAATACGCTTGGTTGGCATAAAAGATACTGTTGTCAGGCTGGTAGTCATTGAGTCATTCGACAGAACAGCGTCTCCGGTTAATGTTACCCATAAATTAAACGGATAATTACCTAAAGTGGCTGGCATTACATATCCTGTAGGATCTGTGAAATTATAAGATGTAAATGGAGGAATACTAACACCGGTAAAGGTATAAGGTACAGCTGTAGTTGCTCCCTGCTGGTAAGTAACAGTAAATGATGTTTCTGTTGTATAACCGTAGTTGAATACAGTTCCTACAAAATTCTGTGTGCTTCCGGCAGCGCCAAAATACCAGGGCTGGGAAGAATTAGGTGCTATTGCAGTCAATGCGAAATCATGAGTAGGAGGAGTATATACTTGAATGTTATCTAAAGCGCAACCCAGAATAGCGCCACCGCCGTCTGAATAAACGTAGGCTATCATGCAATTAGCGCCTGTTAGGGTACTCAGATTCACATAGCCTGTACTCCAGCTGCCATTCCAGCCATTACCACCAGCAGTACCACCAACACTGTCTATTATATGCCAGGTAGTTCCTCCATTGGTTGATCCTATGATAAAGCAGCTTTCTGAAAGCCCGCTGCTCGTATTTGTAGCTTTATAAAAAAAGTAATCGTACTTAAGCCATGCATTGGGTGTCGTGGCCATAGTGAACACGGCAGACTTTAATGTATCATGCAATTGTGTAGGGTTTGCTGCATCGTCTACAACCACATAGGTAGTATGTGCTGGCAGGTTATATGCATTTGTAAGGCTGCCCCAGGTAGTACCGGCGGCTGTGGCCGTATGCCATGGAGTTGTTCCGGTTGAACTTTGTGTCCATGTAGCTGGCAAAGCAGGGGGTACTGTTGGCGTCTCGAAAGTCTGCAACCAAATAACCTGGGCCTGGCTGGTGGATCCAAGACCAAGGCAAGCTAATGTTAATCCAAGTAAAATCTTTTTCATTGTTGTTGTTTTTAGTTTAAATATTTAAGAGCAAATTAATTTTAAGCTGACGAAATTAGGAATAATTAATGTTAGCAACAAAAAAATAATTTCCTCATTGAGGATTTCTGTAAAATAATTCTACACAGACTAACTGAGAATCACTAAACTAACCACTTTTTTACAAATAAAAAGCGGAGCATGATTCAATCATGCTCCGCCCTACCGTTCAGAATCAGTTCATTATTTATTTATAACAAATTCCTTTGTCACTTTTTCTCCGCCATTATAAATGTTCATTAAATAGGTTCCATTAGCGAAATTGTTCAGTTCAATCGACTCACCGAATATCGTACCGCCAGCAACATATTCTTTTACCAGCACTAACTGACCTGCTGCATTAACGATTTCAATTTTTGTAGCAGTTGGCTCACTCAATGTACCCTTAACAGTAATCCTTGTTGAAGCAGGATTAGGATAAAGAGATACATCTGTCATTGCTTTTACAGTTTCAGCCACTCCTGTAGCCGACTCAGAAGCTGGCATCAGCCTTACTTTTGCCTGTATTACATTTTCAATGTAGTTACCATTAGTAGTACTTGCAGGGCCAGGTTTCTGAACTAAACCCATAACTTTCATAAACTTGGGGTTGAATACAGTAGTATCAAACTTGAAAGTATATGTCTTGGTGTAGGTTGCATTGGCTGCCGGATTGGTAAATGCCGCATCGCCAAATATATCAGTGGCTAGGTAGGCCCTTACTACATTCATATGAGAATAATTGGCTGCAGGGAGTATCGCACAACTGCTGCAAGGATAACCAGGGCATGCTGAAGCGCATAAACCCGTAAACCAGCAGGTGCTGCCATCGCAGGCGGGGCCATAACTCGTAGAGTACATATAACTATGCTGCTGGAAATTTCCGGTAGCGCTCGAAATACTGTCTTCAGTAATGAAAGCATTGATGTTCCATGTTCCTGTTTGGGCAGATAATGATTTTGCTGTAACTGTAATAGTAAGCGTACCCGTATCAGGATGGGAAGCAACAGGATGGGTGTATATGCATTTCAGACTTACATCAAATTTAGGAGACAATGCATTCTCTGTACTCACCCAATTTTCCCATGGCCGGTTCAATCCTACTGCATTTGCCGGAGTAGCTTCATGTATATCCAGCTGCACGGTACGGTCTATTGCTGCCGCAGGGAAGCCTAATACATAACCGGTACCGTTACAAAACGGGTCACCGGCTACAACCATGTTTGAGCCATCATAATAGGAGCCGTGCCACGAAGCTATGATAGCACGAGGATAAACCCCTTCAATAGCCTGCTCAATATCCTGGGCGCCATCAGGGCAATACCCACAACCAGGGCCGGTAGCTTCCTCAACTAATACGTATTTTTGTCCGCCGGTAGTAACCTTATACTGCCCGAAAGAGGTATTCATTATCAGCATAGCTGACAAAAAAAGAATAGATTTCAGTTTCATTTCTTATGATTATTTTAAAGTTAAAATTACAAGATCGGAAGCAATTTAGTAAAAATATTAATACCAACGTAAATTTTTAAAACATATTTTTTTTATACTTCAATAAGAGCATTTATACTGGTGCTTTTCACAAAAAGCAACTGCTTCCCTGGGTGACCTCCCCTTTTTCCCGTTATTAACTACCTTTGTAGCCGATTTTAATTTATAAAGCAACTATAATGAATAACGCTTATTTCGATTTTGCAGAACCAAAGAATGAACCGGTGCTCAGCTATGCCCCCGGCAGCCACGAACGTAAAGCTTTGCAGGCTGCTATAGCCGAACTCAAAGGCCAGGTGCGCGATATACCTATGTATATAGATGGCCGGGAAGTGCGGGGTGAAGTGAAAAAAGAGATCCGTCCGCCGCATGAGAAAAGTCATCTGCTGGGGCATTTTTACCCTTCCACCGAAGAAAATGTGCACGATGCCATAGATGCCGCATTATCTGTTCGCGAAACATGGGCCGCACTCAGCTGGGAGCACCGTGCTGCCATCTTTATGAAGGCCGCCGACCTGCTCGCCACCAAGTACCGTTTCCGCATGAATGCCGCTACCATGCTGGGCCAGAGCAAAAATGCCTACCAGGCCGAGATCGACAGCTCCTGCGAGCTCATAGATTTCCTCAGGTTCAATGTCCATTTCCTCAGCCAGATCTATAAACAACAGCCACTTTCGCCATCAGGCATGAACAACCGCATGGAGTACCGTCCGCTCGAGGGTTTTGTGCTCGCGGTTACCCCGTTCAACTTTACTGCAATAGGCGGCAATCTGCCCACAGCGCCTGCCATGTGCGGCAATGTTGTGGTATGGAAACCTGCCAATACACAAGTATACTCGGCCAGTGTTTTTATGGAGATACTCAAAGAAGCCGGCCTGCCCGATGGCGTTATTAACCTCATATACCCTTCAGGCCCGGTTCTTGGCGAGATCTGCTATGCACACCCTTATTTTGCAGGCGTGCATTTCACCGGTTCCACAGCCGTTTTTCAGAGCATGTGGAAGAGCATCGGCAACAATATCTCCCGCTACAAATCATACCCCCGTATCGTAGGTGAAACAGGCGGCAAAGATTTTGTGTTTGTGCACCCCTCTGCCAATGTTAATGCGGTAGTTGCAGGCCTTGCCCGTGGCGCTTTCGAATACCAGGGCCAGAAATGTTCCGCAGCTTCGCGCGCCTACCTGCCTGCCAATCTCGCAACAGAGATAAAAGAAAAACTGGTGAAAGAACTCAAAACCATGAAAATGGGCATTGTAGACGATTTCACCAACTTCATTAATGCGGTAATCGACGAGGCTTCCTTCGACAGCATCAAGCGCTATATAGACAATGTAAAAGAAAGCAACGGCGCAGCCAGTATACTCTGCGGCGGCAAGTGCGATAAATCGAAAGGGTATTTTGTAGAGCCAACGGTTATAGAAACCACCGACCCGTCTTACGTTACCATGTGCGAAGAAATTTTCGGCCCCGTGCTCACTATATGTGTATATGAAGCCGACAACTGGATACAGGAACTCGAAGTGCTCGACAGCACATCGCCCTACGCCCTCACCGGCGCCATATTCGCGCAAGACCGCCATGCCATAGACTATATGACTAAAGCACTGGTCAACAGCGCCGGCAACTTCTATATCAACGATAAGCCCACCGGCGCGGTAGTAGGCCAGCAGCCCTTTGGTGGCGCCCGCGCATCTGGCACCAACGATAAGGCAGGCTCCATTCTCAACCTCTACCGCTGGCTAAGCGCCCGCACCATTAAAGAAACCTATGTTCCTGTAGAAGATTACCGTTACTCATTTCATAAGGAAGATTAATCCGCACAGATTATCTTCAAAGCGATTGCAGCAATAAAGTCCGTATCCATTTTGGGTTCGGGCTTTTTTGTTGTTCAAAGCGCTGCCGTATTTTGCTATCTGTTGTCAGTGGCTATAACACGGTTCAAAGGCAGGAATTCGGGAGCCACAAAATCCGGACAAATATTCGAAAAACAGTTAATACCTATCCCTAAAACCAGAAACAACATCACCTCTATGCCTCAGTTCTTTTTTCCGGGTGAGTCATTTATAGCACGGAAACAATTAGATAAGTTCACTTTGGCAGTGGAGAAATCGGGATTAATGCTGAGACTGGATTTAAAACATTCCATTGCCTCTGTATATTTGCCCATAACAAATAAGCTATACCCCTTATTGTTTAGCAGCACATAGTCATTAGCATTGTATTTCAATCCGGTATCAAGTGTGTTTACCGAACTGAGATAGTCTTTCAATTGAAAGTAAGCAGCTGCCAGCCGCACATAACCATCTGTATTTTCCCTGTTCAGCTCAATAGATTTCTTGTACAAGCGTATCGCCTCCGTATAATTTTGCCGCAGACTAAAAAGGTATCCTTTGGTAGTTAATAAATTATAGTTCAGCGGGGCTTGCTTCAGAGCGCTGTCTGTTATTTTTACAGCATTGTCATAATCTTTTAATCCTAAGTAAGAATTTATCAGGTTAATGTAAGCCTTTGTATAATCAGGTTTTACCCTGATGGCTTTCGCAAAAAGGGCTACAGACTCTTCATACTTTTTCTGCTCAAATAATAAATAGCCCTTGCTGTTCAGTGCTACCGGGTCATCTGGAAATTTTTCCAGCAAGTCGGTATAAACCGTATCATCATTTTCCCAAACTTCACAACGTACCTGCGTTGCATAACAGCATATAATTGCAAAACTGACTATGGCTATTATACCAGCTTGCCTGTATGGCTTTAATTTGGGTTTTTCAGTGCTGTAAAGCTTATCAAAATACATTGCTATAATAAAAAACAAACCGATATAGGGAATGTAAGTATAGCGTGTTGCCATAATAGCGATCCCAACCGACAGGAATTGAAGTACCAGGAAAATATTGATAAAGAAAAACAAAAAACCGAATGCAACCAGCCGGGTATATTTTAAGGTTCTGTAAACACCGTAAAACAACAAAATAACAATAACCGGCGCAGCGTAATAAAGGTAAGGCAAATGCCCGCCAGCCAGGCTGGGGTAAGGATAGAAAATGGTAATATTAACCGGCAAAATAAGCTTTAAAATATAATTCAGAAACGCATACGAAGCAAAAAAAGGCCGCTGGAATAAGGGATAATAATCCACTATAAGATTTTCGGATACCTGCGCCTTAATAGCTATAATGCCCGAAATAATTGAAACAGCAAAAAAGGGTAGCTTCTCTATCCACATCCATTTGTCAGATTTACGCCGGTAATAAAAGTCAAACAATAACAAAACTACTGGGAAAATTATTGCAGCCGGCTTAGACAATGCAGATAGAATAAAGAAGCTGAATGTAAGAACCATAAGCAAGTATTTGTTTCGCTTATTCTGCTCAGTTGACAGCTCTTTTTCAAAATTAATTGAATCCGGTTTTTCATCTTTCGCTTCCAGATATTTGCAATATGCAATTAATCCGGCAATAAAAAAGAAACCATAAAGTACATCCTTAAGTTCAGAAACCCATGCTACCGACTCCACATGCATAGGATGAATGCCAAAGAAAAGCGCAACAATTGATGCAGTTAATCTCTTTTTACCACTAATTAAATAAATAAGCCAAAAGACCAATAGCACATTGGCCAAATGGATAAAAATATTAACTGCATGAAAAAATTGTGGCTCAATACCGGCCTCATGATAGGCCAATGTATAAGTAATCATCGTCAGCGGAATATAATTGCCCAGGATATAGTGAGGCTCAAAATAGTAAACTATCGCTTCTGGCACTGGTTTGCTGAGATTTCTGTTTTCGTAAACATGTCTATCGTCATCCCAACTGATAAAACTGTTTTTAAAGGCTGGATAAAAGGAGAATAGGGTAATCAGGGTGATCATGCTCAGCAAAGAAAATATTTTCCAGGAACCTGTTTTAGTATCAGTCCGCTTAACCGGATGCGCATTTTTAGCAGATTTTTGGGGCACTTGTCCCGATTTATTCCCCATATTATTGGTTACCTGGTTTTAAATATTCTATTTGCATAGTGAGCACCTGCAATAGCAAAATGCAATAGCAATTCATTACTCATTTTGAATAACTGGCTGCTCTCCATAATCCGTAAGATAATCAGTAAAACTACTAATAATCAATAAAATTGCAATAACCGCCCATCAAGATCACTTCCCCAAAACTTAACAGCACAAAAGCATTTTATTATAACCTGTTGATGAATTTCTTTTAATATCCGTATTCCGGAGTTACAGGCTTGCTCCGTTGGAGCATACACTCCATATCCTTAACGCCATTTGCCTGATAAGTACGGATGATTATCGGTATCCTATGTTTGGTTGATAATTCATCCTGAGTTGCAGTTTTACACTGATCTTAAAGCTGATAAGGCGTAATTGGGATTAAGTCTGGTAAAAAATTAATGGAACTGATTATAGTGATTCCGTTTATACATAAACTACCAATAAGGCAATAAAACCATTACCTCCATAATTAATCCAATGATTTGCGGTAATTTATTTTGAGATATGCAGTTACCCTACCTTAATGTACCTATTTCCTTACCACAAACTGAACAACCGTTTGCGTGTTGCTTGTACTGATCCGCAAAAAATAAGTCCCATCAGCACAGCTGGTTGGCAGAGCTATATGCGAATCAATCCTGCTGTTATTAATCAAGTCCAAAGCCCTGTAAACCTCTCTGCCCAGCAGGTCTGTTACCTGTATCAGCGCCTCTTTGTTATCCGAAACTACAGTGCCCTGCAGCTTAAATTCCCCGTTATTCGGGTCGGGCGAAAGAACTAAAGCATTACCCTCACTTATATTTTTAACGCCATCATTATGATACAGTATATACGTCCAGGTAAATGTTTCAAAATTGCAGGGGCCGTTATTAATAAAGCAGGTGACAGAGTCATTGTTTAAAAAAGAGTTGCTCGAGTAAACACTATCAGTTGCCCCGGGAATAATAACATTATTCTTTTCCCATTGGTAGCCATAGGTTATGCCACCGCCACCGGTCACATGCGCCACAAGCGTTTCCAGTTGCCCTGCCAGTATAGTTGGCGGAGTAGAGGTAATCTCTACAGTTGGTATCGTAAACCCGATCACTGTTACCGGGTAGGTGGTCGAAAATATACCGCAGTAATTGGAGATAGTATAAAAAACAGTATCAATCCCCGCAGTATCGCCTGTCACCACTCCGCTGCCTATAGTTGCCAGGTCATTGGTCACATTCCACGATCCCCCCGCAGGGCTGCCGGTAAGTGCTATATGCTTGCCTGTGCACACAGCCACAGGGCCGGTTATAGTATCGGTAACCGGAAAAACAGTAACCGGAAAATGGGCTACCGACACACAGCCATTCAGCGTAAATGTATTCAATATCGTATCTCCGCCCGACAAAAAGCCGTTCACAACTCCTGCAACCGATACCGATGCTTTTGTATTTACCGCACTCCATACACCACCGGCAACGGTATCGGCCAGTGTATCAGGCCTGCCCATACAAACATTGGCATTGCCGGTAATTATCCCGGTATCCGGCAGCGGCTTTACTATCATATAAACAGTAACCGTATCAAACGAATAACCATCATTCACCATTACTTTAAAAGTGTCTCTGCCAGCATATCCTGGTACGGGTGTATAGCTGAGGCCTGCAGGCACAACAGTATCACCGGTTGCCAGAGACGGATGCCCGATATTGGCAGTGCCATGCAGCGCCGGAGTGATCACCGACCAGTATTCTGTTTGTGCAGTATCAGCATCTGTAATAGTGAGTATCTGGTTAACCGAATCACCAATTGAATTTTCACAAACCGCCATGCTGTCCGTAGGCCAGTTGATAAAGTGTGGCAGATGATTCCCGGAAACAATTTTTCGTATCCTGAAATTGCCGTAATCGCATACCATTATATCTCCCGCCTGGTCTGTGCACAAACCAAGAAGCTGTTGCAGTTTCGCTGCAGTTGCGGCACCGCCATCGCCCGAAAAACCTGCAATCCCGGTGCCAGCAATAGTGTAGATTATTCCTGAGTCATTTACTTTGCGTATCCTGTAATTATACTGATCAGCAATAAAAATATTCCCCAGCCCGTCTGTAGCAATACCTACAGGCTGATTCAGTTTGGCGGTTGTTGCAGAGCTGCTGTCGCCACTGAAGCCGGCTATGCCATTGCCCGCAACTGTAGATATAATACCCGCGCTGTTTATTTTACGAATCCGGTTGTTGGTAGCTATGTAAAGGTCGCCGGTAATGCCGTCAATCGCAATTCCGGTGGGCGTTATCTGCGCAGCCAGAGCAGGGCCTCCATCGCCCGAATACCCTCCTGTACCGCTGCCTGCAATGGTAGTGATAATACCCGCAGGAGTTATTTTCCGGATACGGAAATTCAGTTCATCTGCCACATACACATTCCCGCTCGCATCTACCGCTACCCCATAAGGTGTGTTCAGTTCTGCGGCAGTGGCTTGTCCGCCATCTCCGGTAAAACCCGCCCCGCCGTTGCCTGCAATTGTATAAATATACCCTGCTGGGGTTACCTTACGTACCCTACGGTTATTAATGTCTGAAAAATAAACATTCCCTCCATGGTCAACGGCTATACCTGCTGCACCAATAAACTGGGCATTTGTTGCCAGTCCGCCATCTCCTCCAAAACCCGCCGACCCATTACCTGCATATGTAGTAATAATCCCTGCCGGGCTTACTTTCCTGACCCTGTGATCAAAATTATCCGTAATGTAAATGTTGCCTGCACCATCAATAGCATTAAACCATACCTCTTCAAATTCTGCTGCAGTGGCAGCACCGCCATCACCCGCATCTCCCGAAATACCATTGCCTGCAAGCGTAGTTATTATCTGGCCATATGCTACCGAAAGGCTACCCGATAACAGCAATATAAACAGTGGTAAAAGGATTCTTTTCATAAAATATCAGTATTTCGGATAATAATAGGTTATTTGAACGCTAATTTACAATAGTTATCCGATACAAAATACAAATTGCTTATTTAATATTCCAGAGCGCCTCTATCTGGGCAGTATGGTTTTTGCTGTCCACCTTTTCTATTATGTGGTCTATTTTTCCTTTTTCATTGATCAGGAAGGTGGTACGCAGAATCCCCATATAAGTCCTGCCCATCATTTTTTTCTCAGCCCATACGCCATAGGTATCCACAAGTGCATGGTTTTCATCAGCCAGCAAGGTAAAAGGCAATGAATATTTCTGCTCAAATTTTTTGTGGCTCTTTGCACTATCTGCACTTACCCCCAGCACCACTATACCTTTTTGTTGCAGCACAGTGAAGTTATCGCGCAAGTTGCACGCTTCTACAGTACAGGTTGGCGTATTATCCTTGGGATAAAAGTACAGAACTATTTTCTTACCTATAAAATCCTTCAGCGAAACTTTATTCCCATCCTGATCTGTGGTAGTAAATACCGGTGCTTTGTCTCCTTGTTTTAGTGTCATAAAATTGGTGGTAAATGTTACAATGTTTTTCTTGAAAATGCGCCTTTGCGTGAGGCTTTACCTCACAAAGCTAAGCTTATATACCGCTTCGTTCCCGTTCTCATCCTCTGCCTTAAATATCAGCTCATGCCTTCCTTTCGGACAGTGGCTGTCAAATTCATAAAAGAATTTATTGCTGTGCTGCTCAAAGCAGATCCATTTCCCATCCAGGTACCCGCTGAAGCTTCTTACTGAAGTCATACTGTCTTTCACCTCAAATAGTATCTGCTTAGCCTTACTAAGGTTACTTCCATTCTTTTGCATCGATTTTATTACTGGCGCTGTAGTATCAATATCCAGCCAGTAAGTACCAAAGTTGCGCACCCTTGCTTTATACCAGCCGTTATCTGTAGCAGATGCCGCCCGCCCGTCAGTATCTTTATCATCAGAGTACATCATTACTACTTTGGTTGCCTGTGCAGCAAGTATTGGTTTACTAGGATTTATCTTAAGTTCAAAGTAATTATGAACCGGTACAGAAGCATAACCAATCTGGAATTTGTCAGAAAAACCACCGGTATATGTCGTTGTTTTGTGATCGAATTCTATATTATCATACAAAGCCTTACTATCCAATGTGAAGTTGACAAATGAATCGGTAAAAGTATTGGGTTGGTTGACTTTAAACACGGTAGGAATCCCCTGCCTGTCGCCAAAGATAGCAATATCATTTTTTGAATGCTTCAGATAGAATATTATCTGGCTTTGATTATTCTTATCGTCCTTTAATATAATCTCAATTCTGTTTATCATTGTATCATTACAGCGAAACCAACCATTTTTATCATTCAGATAGCTATAAATAGGGTCAAGATGATTACCCGGTAATTTGAATAGGCATTGTACCCATTTATTCTGCTGTTTCTTAATTGTATAATCGGCATAGGCATTTATGTATCTCGACAAATCGTAGCCTATATCATCCAGTGTTATTTGTGTTTGCAGTTTATCGTCTACATAAAAATTGGCAGTGTAAAATGCAATTGTGTTGTCGCTGCCGTCCATATAATCATCCGCATTTACACCGATGGCAAAATTTAATGACTCAGAATATTCGATCGTATCCTTATTTACCCTGAGGTATGACTCTTCGTTTTCTGTTTTTGGTTTTGCCAGATAATAAGCGGCCCCATTTTTTTCTAGTGGGAAAATTATCCTTCTGTCGTCATAAAATCCCTGGCCAAATACATTTTTCATGTAAAGTACTACCTCCGTTGGCATCGGCGCAATCTTATCCACCACTTGCAGCCCAAACAACTGCGGGTTCAGAGGGTGCTCTGTCTTGGTGTTCCGTATCTCAAAGTGCAGGTGTGGTGCAGTACTGGCGCCGGTATTCCCGCTCCAGGCTATTTGCTGCCCCTTCTTCACCGGAAACTGTCCGGGCGATAACTGCAGGTCTACATTCCATTTCTTCTGTTCATACTGCTGCTCAGTTACGTATTTCTGAATGGCAGGTGCAAATTTATTCAGGTGGGCATAAAGCGTAGTATAGCCATTGGGGTGGGTAATATAAATGCCATGCCCGAACCCTCCGCTCTCCATTTTTATCCTCGATATATAACCATCCGCCGCTGCATGCACCGGCTGGTTCTCTTCTCCAAGCGTTTTTATATCCACCCCGCTGTGAAAATGCCCCGGCCTGCATTCCCCGAAATTCCCGGCAAGGAAAATAGGTATATCCAGCGGGTTCCGGAAATAATCCTGGGGATAATCTGGTTTGGTATCTGTTATCATGTTTTGTGCCGGAGCACAAAAACAGACAACTGAAAAAAGAAATGATAAAATCAGTTTCATGCTGCAAACTAAGTTAAGCAAATTAATTCAGCAACTGCTCATCAATATCGCTTGTATACCACCGTCTCCACAAAACCATTCATAAAAGTCATTTGCTGTTCAGCAGCATACCCGAAATCGCCAAAACAGCGGCCCATATCCGGCAATCGCCCGGCTTCAATTCCGCAAAATAATCTGAAAAAAGCATACATTATTTTCAGTAATAGTTTCTGCCCTAAACCCTTGGTGTTTCTGAAATCGGTATACAGCCAGATGCCATCTTTATCCAGGTTTTTCTCTATTGCAGAAAATATTTTACGGATAGTATACTCTTTAAAGTTATCAAAGAAAAACGGAGTGATAACTATATCAAACATATGGTCTGCAGATATCGTCTCAACCTGCGCAATAATAAAAGTTACCTGGTTATTACCCACATTCCGCATCTTTGCCAGCTCCGTCATTTTCATGGAACTATCAACATATGTAATCTCAAGCAATGATGGATGCAAGCTGGTAATCGCCTCAAGAATCCAGCCGGTACCTCCTCCCGCAATCAGCACTTTGCTGCCATTCGGTATCCTGTCAAGAAAATACGATTGATCTTGCAGTAAAGTATCACCAAATACCAGCCTGCTAAGCTTGTCATAATACCTGGCGACTAAATTATAACTCATGGAAGGAAGGAAAATATTTCAATACTGAAACAAATTAAAAAAACGCCGGGATTCTTTATTACCCGGCGTTTATTAAAGGTTATAGTTTATTTATTAAAGATCGCACACCTTACCTGCATCTGCATATAGTCGCGGTCTATGTATTTATCGCCGGGGGTCAGTACATTATTAATGCCCTTGCGGTAAGATAATTGTGCTTTTACTCTCTTGGAGATTGAATATTCAGTTTTACCCATTATCCCCATATCAAACAAAGGTGTAACCGCTACATTCTCAAATGAAATACTGGAAATAGAGGTAGTTGAAGGCCTGGTATCTGCCAGCGCCTGCTGAAAATCCGGGCCTGCCGCAATAGATATTCTTTTCAAAATCTGAACGCCTATTGCCGGAGAAACCTGGGCATATTTTACATTGTAATTTTCAGGTATTTCCAGATTAACAGTATTATAAACCGGTGGTGCCGGCGGATCATTCGTAGTTTTTGTTGTCCTCGATGTATTTGGCGTACCTGATACCAGATAAGTATATTGTCCTGCAATTTGTGGCGTATTATTACTGCTTACAAATGCTACATCACTTTCAATATAAACATTCCTGCTTACCATTTTTCTGATGGTTGCCCCACCAGCAAATCCGCTGTTCTGGTTTCCTGAGTTTACACCGCACGAAAGGAATATCGTTAATCCTTTGGGGTTCAACTCTTCCTCATGTTTAAAAGTCCTGACTGCTGCAATTGACTCTTTTTTCTTATCTGCTTTTTTAGCAACAGGTTTATCCAGCAGGTTGAATTTCTGCTCTTTTTTAGCTGGGTTAAAACTCAATGCATCCTGTAGTTTTATTCCGAATTTTTCTTCTTTTACAGGTTCGTTGTTTATTTTGTTTTTATGTGGTTTAGTAGTATGAGTTATTGCTTGTACATATTGCTTTGCAGCGCCCTGCGGCTCATGCAAAGGGAGTTTTTGTTCATTAGTGATATTGAGCGAGAAACCGGCTACGCCTGCATTTCCTGTTGCAGCCTGCCGCCACATGAAGTTGACACCGATGGCTAATGCTGCTACCGATGCTGCTACTCCCATCAGTGGCATCATCCACCAAACGAGTATGCTTCGTTTTTTTGTCTTTCCCTCCAGCTGTTCTTCGAGCCTTTCCCAGTTTCGCGGGTTGTACTCAAAGTCGCTCTGATCAAACTTCTGCCTGATCAGCGCGTCAAATTCTTTTGGCTTCATAACTCACTATATTTTGTTCACTGTTGTTAATCTTCTTTTGCAGGATATTCCGCGCCTGGTGCACATGCCAGTGAGAAGTACCCTCGCTTATTTCCATTTGTTCCGAAATCTCTTTATGGTTATACCCGTCAAACACATACAGGTTAAAAACTGTCCTCGTCATAGCAGGCAATGATTGTATCAGTTTTACGAGGTCTTTGAATTCCATACTTTCTATCCCGTCATTGCTTATGGCCACATTGCTTTCCTCAGCCGGTATCGAGCGCACATGTATTTTCATTTCCTCCTTCAGTGCACTTCCTCTCAGGTAGTCAAGGCAGGTGTTCACCATTATCTTATGCATCCAGCCTGCAAAAGATCCTGCACTTTTAAAAAATTCAACCTGTGTAAAAATTTTAAGGAATCCGTCATTCAGCAATTGTTCTGCATCCTGCATACTTTTAGCGTAACGGGAGCATACCTTCAAAAACATACTATAGTATGTCTTATACAGGTACTCCTGTATTGCCCGGTCTTTTTTCCGGCACCCTGCTATTATTTCTTCTTCAGAAAAGGCGGGCATAAACGCTGTTTGATATTCTAAGGCCGGGCAATTTAGGCTTCCTGGCCAGGTTAACTAAAGTAATTTACAACTATTTTTTCACATACGCATTGTTTTTTGGTGCATCTTCACACCTATTTTAGTTTTCAGTAGTCTTCAAAATTTTCATTTCATAATTACAGTTTAAGGGGCCTGGCTGCTGTTTAAAGTTACTCCTTCACTCTTTTTGTTTGTTCATTTTATATCAGAAAGGCGCCTTCCCATTTTAAAAACAAACTACTCAATATAATAGACGAAAAACCAAACCAAAATCTTGGGTATTTTCTAAAAAAAATTTTGTTAAAGAGGGTGCTGTTGAAAAAAAAGTAGCTGATAAAAACATTTATTTCGGAATAAAATATTATAAATCAATGCTTTACAACTACGTAAATAAATTTTAGTCTTTAAAAATAATTAACCATAAATCAAAAAAAAACCGCCTGAAGAAGGCGGCTACTAAATATATTAAAATAATATTGCTTAGTCGATAACTAAAGGCTGAAATCAAACCCTTTCAAAATGCCTTGCTTCCTACTATTCATGGTCAACAAAATTAATGTGCCTGATAGAAATAAAAACTCTAAGCATAGATTCAAAGCCCAATGCATGGTTCCCTTCAGGGTCAGGGTTTCCTTTCTATCTTGAAATTCCCCTTATTACCATCCTGGTCTGTAACCTCTATAAAATACGACCCAGGCGGCAATTTCGACAGGTTGGCCTGGCTGCCTGTTTGGCTTATAAATACTTCATGATCTACCACCTGTCCCGTCGCATTATATACATTCATACTCATCCTTGCCTTCACCTGGCCCCATTCCATATTCAGTATGCCGCTTGTAGGGTTCGGATAAACAGTTAATCCGCCTCCGTTCGAAATATTCTTAACACCGGTAAGCGCAATATAGATCACATTCGATGGCAGCGATGGGCAACCAGCCGAATCCTTCACCACAAAGTAATATCCGCCAAATGGCCCTGAGTGGTAAGTCTGGTTAATAGCGCCGGGTATCAGTGTCGAGTCTAAATACCATTTATAATGGCCTCCGTTGTTCACTACCAGCAGATCGCCTATCAGCGACAGCAGCGGTGTGGCAGGAGTGCTGTCGCGCAGCATCACAATAGACGGAGAATTTACTGTATCGTGTGCAAAACAGCCACCGCTGGTATCATATACGGTATAGGTAAGAATATCGTCATTAAAATAATACCTCGTCAGCACGCTGTCACCAGCCAGTACAGCCACCCCATTCACATACCAGGTATACACCGGTGGCTCTGTATTGCTGAAATTAAGGAAATGCCCCACAAACGTTACCGGCGAATCCAGGCAACCCGGATTACTGCCCTGTGTCAGCACTGCGTAGGCCGATGTAGCCGCCAGCGAAATAACCGTCATAGTTATTGGGTTAGATACTGTAGTATGATTGATAACGCAGGGGTCAGGCGCATTAAGTATGCAGTATACTATATCTCCGTTCGCAAGCGTGCTGTTTGGGTATATCGGGCCAAGAGCAGTAGGTATAAGCGTACTATCCACATACCACGAAAGCGTATATCCACTTCCGGCACTGCCCGTGGTTGCAAAAAAAGTATCGTGAGAGCCGGCACATATAGGGTTGAACGCTGCAGTTATCCCTATGGTAGCAGTGAGTGAGTCGTGTATAATAGGCACTCCCGGCGACATAACCGTATCATCAAACGGCGATGAACATACAGAGTTTGAAATCATCTGGCACTTCACAGTATCACCCGCCGAAAATATTCTTGATATGGTAATACTGTCCTCGCCCGGCAACGCTACCGAATCTATATACCACTGATACAATGTGGAATCACCACCATTCACAGGCAAAGCCAGGAACGTAAGCAGGTGGCCCGCGCAATCCGGATTACTGCCCACTATCAGCGATATAGCCACCCTTGGCGCTATACTGCCGCTGCGGTGTATGATAATGGTACTCGAGCGCACACTGTCCAATACCCCGGCCAGATTATATACCATCCAGCAATAAACACTGTCGCCATCAGCCAGCGCAGTGGTATGAAAAGAATCTATCGAAACACCTGTGTACGAAACATCGGTATACCAATGGTACGCAATAACCGTATCAGAAGTTATGCTGTGCGTAGCCGAAAAATTGAGCTGTATACCGGGGCAGGTAGTATCCGTGCCATAAGGCATAATAATATGCACTGTATCCGGCACCTGTGCCCTTACAACGTTCTGAAACCCTATGCACAACAATAACAATAGTAAAACTCTATGTACCATAATACCAATATTTATCCCGCTACCGGCGGGTAGGATAGAATTAGTTTTTGTAAAAATAATGTATTCACTTTAATTATTCTAATTGATTTTTTCCCCGTATGATTTTCGTATCCGGATGGGCATCTTTATATTACAGCAAATATTATGCCGGAAAAGGATCATCCCGCAATATTGCAAAAAAAATCTACAGCATTGCACTGTAGAATTTATATTCTCACCGCTTATCCAGCGCCCCTCTGAACTAAGGTTGTAATATTAATAAATATAGATATGGGTCGAGAAGTCCGATGCCCTGTTATATTCCAGCTTCCCGCTGACCTTGCTATAAGTGTTACAGCCTCGCCTCATAAAAAGCTACAGGCACCTATTACACCAACCTTTGCATTGGCGATAGACAGAGGCAGGTTCACTCTCCCTGGAGCAGGTAGGAGGTTAGGTTCATGTTGCTACCAATACCCATCAACTTCATCATTTATATCTCCTTTCACCCGCTGTAGCTTTTTACAAGCGAAGGAGGGCATTCAACCATAACACTTAGACGCTATTTTTCCCAAATCCCATTACAAAAACCACCCATTTTGGCAATTGCAAAAATCTCAAGGTCAAAATAACCTGTATCCTAATAACAACCAACCAATTAGTCCCGAAAAAAAATACATAATGTACCGTATACGGTACATCACAGTACTAAAAACGTACCATCATAAAAACTTCTTTTGCCCCATCAATTTTGCAATACGAACTTAACGCCAAAAACCGATGCCACATTATACATAAACACATTTATTCTTAATCAAAAAACATTCCCGACGATTCAGGCGAAATAATTGAACATTAGAAACTCTTAAAACGTAATCCTTGAACAGCTCACTGATTTCGAACTCACAGCCCTTTCTGCCAGCGATGTAGTCGAACCTGCCATATGCCCGGCAAGGTCACTAATTTCGATTCTTCCCGGCTACACAGGTTCAGCTTCCCGATCTATCTCTGCAACAGAGATTCTATGTATAAAGACATAGAAAGGACAGGGGCCCTGGAAACACAATTCTATAAAATGGGAATTAAGCCAGATGATTAATAAAATACAATAGCTCCCGGTTTACAAGACCGGGAACCACATCATACATTACGATTATAATTGGAAAATTTATGCTTCTTCAGCTGTATCCGAAATAGCTGCCTCCTTATTCTCATCTGCAGTAGTCACCGCTTCAGCCGCAACAGGTTCAGCCGAAGTTTCAGTTTCTTCACCCTCAGCAACTTCTTCTTCAAAATGCAACAGATCCGCTACTTTAAGCAGCTCATACCACTTCAGCATTTTCTTCATATCGCTCACATACACGCGCTCCTCATCAAACTCCGGGAAAATGCTTTTGAAGTAACCTTTTATGCCATTATTATCAGCAGTCTTTGCATCCACCATTGGTATATCTGTTTCATGTTCCTGCATCTTCTTAAACACTTCGTGCAGGCGCACATTCTCACCGGTAGTATATACTTCTATACTCTCAAGAGGCGTTACATTATGCTGGCGCGCAGATATAAATTTTGTAGACTGATCAGCCACATTCCTCACAATAGCGCCATCACTTTTGGTAGTGAGCAACTGATACAATCCGCCGAGGCCAGTAACCGATACTATTTCTCTATATTCCATATTTTAAACTAAAAGGGTAGCAAAAATAGCGTTTTAACCTTAAAAAAGCAGCATTTTTTAAAAGACAACTAAATGTGTCGATAAATACCACTTCAAGCGATGATTATAAATATCGAAGGCTGATGAATATAGGATCAACTATCAGACCTCAAAACCGAATGAATAAATCAGTAATGCCAATAAATATATTTCCGAAATGAAACCGACTACTGCATTTTTCCTGAAATTTAATCTATTTTTGAAAAATATAAAATAAGCGCAAAAAGCTATATGGCTACCAGTTATCTCAATACGATTCTCGATTATATCAGCGATAAAAATGTGATGCATTATAAGAAGCTGAAAAAAGGCATAGATTTTAATGACAATGAATATCTGTCGAAATTCGAAGCTTTTTTCAAAAACTATGATGAATTGCTGGCAAAGGAAAACAAGGATATCCCCTTCGCAATTGACTGTTATTTAAGGGTATGCAGCGATGTGATGTTTGAGCAGATACGGTTTTTTGAAACTGGTGCCTATACCAGCACATCATTCGAAGAAGTGAACGAACGCGTATATGGCAACCCCGAAGTAATGAGTTATTATATGCATGGCCTGCTGGTTTCCCAGTATCTGTGGCATCATCATTATGCCATCCTAAAGTTCTTCTCTGCAAATATCGGGAAATATTCTGCCGGTGTCCGCAATGTGCTGGAAGTAGGTGGCGGCCACGGATTATATACCAACGAAATTATCCGCCATTTCACCTTCGATTTCGACTATACAATGGTAGACATTAGTGAAACTTCCATTAATATGTCGAAAGCCTTTGTTAAAAGCGACAAATTAAACTATATCCTGCAGGATGTGTACCAATTCGAAACCGAAAAACTCTTTGATTTCATTATCATGGGCGAAGTTTTAGAGCACGTCGAAGATCCGAAGGGCCTGATGAAGAAATTACATTCCCTAGGCACGGATAATGTTACCGCATTCATCACAGCACCAACCAATTCTCCCGCCATTGATCACATTTATCTGTTCCGGAATCCGGGAGAAATAATTGCCTTATTTAATGAGTGCGGCTGGGAGGTTATACTCGATCTTGCAGCCTCTTCCGAAGCTAAAAAATCAGATGCCTTAGATGATCCGCTGATTCCGGTAGTATATGCGGCTTTTTTAAAGAAGAAAAAATAGGACAGATTAAAAACTTTAATGCCATAAACAATAGCAGTTGCATTCGCTAACCCATGCAACTGCTATTCAGACTGAATAAGTTCTATCAGGTGGTTTTCATTGTTCATAAGATAGGAGCAAAACCGTCCATGAAAGGCAGCCGACCTGAAATGGTTAATTTTGCGGTATCCTTCATTTTCCAACCGTTCGGTTTCCTTATCAAGGTCATCCGTAATTAAGCCAATATGATAAAATCCCGGATTTTTTCGGAGCAATACAGAGAGCGAAGTTTTCTGGTTGCCCGGCTCTACAAATTCAATGATCATATTGCCTATAGTAAAAAAGCAAACCTTTACGGCCTGCTCTTTTATAGTATATATTTCTGATACAGAAGCAGTTGGATGCAATTTCAAGTAATCGACTGTTGCATCATCAATACTTTCTACCAGGCAACCTACATGATGGAAGGCGATGATCATTATGCGCTTTTTTTCTGCTCAATACTTTCCAGAATATCCCCAACCTTTTTCCATTTCAATATTTCAGCTGGTGAAAAACGAATCTTGTACTTTTTTTCAATGGCAACCACCAGTTGAATATGGCTGAGCGAATCCCACTCATCAATCTCTTTTGCTGAGCTGTTTTCAGTAAGCACTATATTATCATTATCCAGAACATCAATAAAGATGTCGTTTAATTCACTTAAAATCCCGTTGGAACCCATGTTTAGATTATATTAGTTATGAAATAATTTTATTCCCCGCTCTCCTAGAAACAAGCAGGCGTTTATTCTGGCTTTATTTCACCAAAGTTATATAAAATAGCCAAATCCACAATCGTATGTCAGCTAAAATTTCCGGCATCTTGCCATACTGCCGCTTCATTAGGGGCCCGGAAAAGCCTGTTCTATCAGCGCCATTTATAGAACACCTCCGGCACAGCTTCAGCTATTTTATTAATTACCTCCTCAGGCAGCGGGCCCAGGCGCAATGCAAGTAGTGCATCTTCGGCCTGACTTGTATTTTTAATGCCGGGTATAGCTAAAGTATTGAATGGATTGGACATCTGGAACCTCAGTGCACTCACCACTATACCGCCTTCCAGATCATTCAGAAACGATAATTTTCTCACCGCGCCCGATACCCATTCTACCTGCTCTGAATTAAAATTATGGCGTATGTCATTCTCAGGAAATGTGGGGTTTGCATTGAGAGTGCGCTCACAAATGAAGCCAGAAGCCAGTGGCACCCTGCAGATAAACAGATAGTTAGTTTTAAAACCAGGATCGGAGAAAAAAGCAGCATACCTCCGGTCCAGCGGATTATAAACAGCTTCCACAACAGAGCCAAAGCCACTTTTCAGTACATTATTCACTCCTTTCTGTGTCCTTGCACTAACGCCATATGCCTTTATCTTTCCGGTCTGAATCAACTTATCATAAGGATGTGAATCATACGTTGAAAAATCAAAATCATCCGGCGGATTATGCATCAGTAAAATATCCAGGCTACTTACATTGAGCCGTTTCAGGCTTCCCTCAACATTTGCCACCAGATTCTGTTCAGAAAAATCAGCAATATCATTACTAAAATCGGCTGCTGCAGAAAATTTTGTACATATTACCGGGCTCAGCAGCTGTCTGGGTGAAGACTTTAAAGCATCGCCCAAAACCTCTTCCGACTTTCCGTAGCCATAACCACTGGCAGAGTCAAAGAAATTGATACCATGCTCAAGAGCAATATGAATGGCCCTGACTGATTCTTTCAGATCTATGCTCCCATAACCATTTGGCCGCCCATTCAGGTTATAATCTCCGGCAAGTTGCCAGCAACCAAAGCCAATACGTCTAAACCTGCTGCCATTAAAATCAAGATATGAATCAGCCATTATCGCATATTAAAACCGCCTTTTAAAAGGTTACGGTTGCCATAAAAAGCATTCCGCCCATGAAGCATGCGGTCGTCATGAAAAAACGCAGTTTCTCCCTTCTTAAGAATAACTGCTTCCTGCAATCCTCCGGCTACTATGCGGGTTTCCAGAAACTTGTGGAAATCTTCGCAAAGCGCCAGCACTTCGGGCTTATTATCGGGCATCACCCTGTAATAATTCCAGGTTAGTTTGGTGCCATTGCTGTCTGTTTCAATTATCCTGCGCAGTTTGCGCTGGTTATCGCCCTTACCAAATGACACCTCGGTGGTCCGTAGCCTGTTCAGTAATTCAGGCTCGTATTTTTCCATAATTGCAATAAGGTCTGCCGAATCAATAAAAGTGGTAGCCCCTCCTATTTCTGCACACTCCATACAAATCAAAAAGTTGATATCCTGATCGAAATTTGTATAAGCGGCATCGGTATGTAGTGGTTGGCGGGTATTGGCATGACGGAAGGTAAAGTCGTTATTTTTATCATACCGCACATCAGTCCATCGTTCCTGGCTGCGTTCATTGCCTGTAGTAATATCTTCGTCTACATGCAGAACTTCCCCTATCTGGTCCACAAGAGCACCATAATACTCTTTATAGTCAACAGTATCCGGAACGCCTTTATAATGAATTAGTTTATAATTACTTAATGCTTCTCTGAGTTCTTCAGCAGCATTTCCATTATTAGTATAATATACTTCTTTATAAAAATTTGGTCCCATAATGTTTATAATATTAAAACCCGTACAAAGTTATTTCATTCTTACCCAATTTCGGAAACAAATATGCATTTTAATACGGAGCATATTGAAACAAAGGGAATCCTATCTATCCTACTCAGTTAATTGACAAGCTTCTGAAAGGCAATGAACTCAAGGAGCTAAAACATAAATCACAGCGCAGATTAGTCTATTATTAATTACCACTTCTTCATTTAAAATTTTTGTTCCTTATTATTGAATCCAGACTGAATTTCGTGCCCGCTTTTTTTATTGACGAATGTTTTTTTCTGCTTATATCCGGCTGCATTTATTATCCATCTGTCTCCTTCCTGAGTAAAACCGAGGTCGTGATAATGGTTTTTAACTATCCCGTTTTTCTTTGTGGGAATATATGCCCCGGCTATTTTTTCAAAATTGTAAAGAGACGCCAGATCTATAATAGAGTTCAAAGTAAAAACTTCCATTCCCCGTTTCAATACCCTGCAACTCATTATCCATGAATCTATAAACAGGGTTCTATCGTCTTCTTTTTTCAGAATAATAACACCTATAAGGCCATGATGTCCGAACCGGTCTTCCAGGGTTAAGGCCATGGTTAAATAGCTGTTATCCGAAGTGATCCGTTTAATGTCTTCTTCAGTATAGCGTATAGTCCGCAGGTTAAACTGGTTGGATCGTTGCGTTAGCTGGGCAACCCGTGGAATAGAAAACTCATCAAACGCATTTACTCCACCCAGCATTTGCAGGTTTTCCAGAAAATCATTTTCATTCTCAAAACTATGAAGCAACTGATTTCTTTTGGCCTCTTCTTTATATAGTATTGTCCGTTGCTCATCTTCTTCTGTATGCGATGCGGTTTCAAACAAATTCAATCGTCTAAGGAAAGTCAGGTATTCTGCCGGATCATCTGGCATATCCGGTACTGTGAGTTCAGGTATCCCGGCTTTTACCATCTCCCGTTCAAATGGGTTGTCATCAACAAATACCATTGAGTCAAAACCTATATTCAGTACAGACTGAATGTACCTGATATTATCTGCTTTATTCTCCCAGTTGGCTACAAACAAAGCTATATCTTCAAGCTTCAAAACCATATCCGGATGATTCTTAAAAGGTTCAATGGCTATTTCCTCTGTATTCTTACTGCACACAGCAAGTATTATTCCCCGGTTACTTAATTGTTTGAACCATAATTGTAATTCAGTAAAAATCTTACCAATTCCAAAATGCCCAACTTGTATTCCTTCCATTCCGTCATCGCCAATGATACCCCCCCATAATGTATTATCAAGATCCAGTATGAGGCATTTTTTAAAACTCCCGGTAATACTTTGGATAATGTCAGTTATGTTTTTCGCTATATATGGCAAATAATCAATGCTGTAAACCATATCTGCATTTATATACATTTTGGGGTCAAATGTAAAGTTATTACCAAGATCGGCATGCAGGCTGGCAAGGTCGCAAATAAACAAATCAGGTGTTGCCTGGCCTAGCTCCATCAGCAACACATTGATTTTCCTGATGTTGTAAACAAATGAAATATTTAGCTTGGCACCGTAGTTCCCGAATACCCGATCATTTATCTCCGGAAAAGTATTAATGATAACCCTGGACCTCAACTGCTTTGCAATTGCCCCGATGTATTTTTTGTGGGTTTCCAGTATATCATCTGCAAACCGGCTTTTTTCGTGGGGGTTTTTCTTATAAAAATCAATCAGCAATTTTTCACTGGAGTGATTTATTAAAATAAAATCAGGATTAAATGCATATAATTCTGATGAATAATTGAATACATGGAAGTCAATCTGATTATAATCTGCCTCAAAGATTTCAAAATCCAACTGAGCTTCTATTCCATAACCTTTAATAGCAATGTTTAAAAATTGTGATGCAGAATCTGAGAGTAGTGCAATTCTTATTTTTTTAAGGCCGCTGCAGTCTTTTTTTAAGTTCTTTTTAAGCTCATTAAATGATAACATTCTGCTATAAAATTAGTGAAACAAAGTTAGTTGATTTAGAAGTAAAACGGGATTAAACAGATAATAAATGTAAATGAACTAAAAGCGAAGATCCGTGGAGGATTCTGACAGGCCCACTTACGTTGTAAATTGGAATATAAACTATATATTTGCGCGTATTCAGCAAGAAAGTTGTGTTTATGCTTTTCAATTCATTTGAATTCTTACTATTTTTCCCATTAGTTACGGTCATTTATTTTTTGCTTCCTCATAAATTCAGGTGGTTTCACCTGCTTGTTGCCAGTTGCATTTTCTACATGTATTTTATTCCTGTCTATATACTTATTCTGTTTCTCACCATTATCATTGATTATATTGCTGGTATTGCCATCGAGAATGCCACCGGAAGTAAACGTAAATGGTACCTGGTAATGAGTATCATAGCTAATGTAGGTGTTCTTGGCGTATTTAAATATTATAATTTCTTTGCGGGGAATATTGATGCATTGTTCCTTCACGCTCATATAGGCGCTAATGTTCCTCTATTAAATATCATTTTACCTATAGGTTTGTCATTTCACACATTTCAAGCTATGAGTTACACCATTGAAGTATACCGTGGCAACCAGAAAGCAGAAAGACATATGGGCATTTATGCTTTATACGTTATGTTTTTCCCGCAACTGGTGGCAGGGCCTATAGAAAGACCGCAGAATATGCTTCATCAATTTTATGAAAAGCACAAACCAGAATATGATAATGTGGCGAGGGGCATGCGCCTCATGTTGTGGGGTATGATCAAGAAAGTAGTTATTGCCGACAGGCTCAGCAAGGTGGTAGATCCTTTTTTCAATCATCCAGCAGGCTATTCAGGAACTGCTTTAGGAATAGCTGCTATATTATTCGCCTTCCAGATCTTCTGCGATTTCTCGGCCTATTCCGATATTGCCATAGGGGCTGCCAGAGTTCTTGGGTTCCGGTTGATGACCAATTTCAATATGCCGTATCATTCAAGAAACATTTCTGAGTTCTGGAAACGATGGCATATCTCCCTGTCAACATGGTTCCGCGATTATTTATACATATCGCTTGGTGGCAACAGGGTCTCTGTGCCGAGGTATTACTTCAACCTGTTTTTTGTATTCCTGGTGAGCGGTTTCTGGCATGGTGCCAACTGGACCTTTATTATCTGGGTAGAGAAAAAGCTGCTTTTTTTAAAAGAACACCATTTTGCATTGAAAAATGCACTCTTTATTTATGATAACGAATTGCTGGCAAAAACAGAGAATGAAAAAGGTCCGATCCGCCTGAAACATCCGGCATTGTCCGGCATGAGCTGGTTTGAATTCCAGGGTGAATTTCTGAAGTATTTTTTCGACAAAGATTTCCTGTTTGCCTGGCTCGACCTCCGTTTTTCCGGGCATCTGAAGAAGTATATGGTGGAGCAAAATATTATGGGGCTTGATCAGTTTAATTATAAAGCAGCATCTAACGAATTCCTGCAATCGGCAATAGAACAGAAACTTATTACCGACAGTAATGAGTTTTATGCATCGAGAAAGAAGGTCTTTTATGACAGGGATACTGCAATTCACTACACCGAAAAGGCTATAGGAGCCAAACAAAAACAACTGCTTAAGAGCATAAAAGAAATTCTGGACGAATACCATGCCAGTTATAAAATCGTAATCAATCCGCTGTATAACCAGTCAAAACTGGATACCACCGACCTGAAAACACTTCATGAAATATTCAACAAGGAGAATGTGTGCGATTTCTCCGGAAAAAACGAAATTACCAGCAATATTTATAACTATTACGAAACATCCCATTACCGGGTAAGAGTGGCTACCTGGATAATGGATGCTGTTTATAAACCCCCTGTACAATAGATCGGGGGGAAATAATAAAAATCAGAATCTCTACTATAATCTGAATGGATAATAACGCGAAACAGGTAAGTGTATTGGTGATTACTTACAATCATGGCAGGTATATAGCGCAGGCTTTAGAAAGCATAGTATCACAGCAAACGGACTTTAGATTTGAACTGGTTATAGGAGAGGATTTCAGCACCGATAATACAAGGGAAATTTGTGAGCAGTATGCCTCCAGATACCCCAACATAATAAAGCTGCTGCCATCAGACAGGAATTACGGGCCTATGGGCAACTACCTGAGAACCATGAAGGCATGCAGTGGAAAGTATATTGCACTGCTTGAAGGCGATGATTACTGGTGCAACCCCCAAAAGCTGCAAAGGCAGTTTGATTTCCTGAGCAGCAATCCCGATTTTACCATTTGCTTTACCGCTGTTGATATAGTGGATGAAATGAACCTGAACCGTAATGACGAACAATTTTTTCCAGCACCTGGCAAGGATGTTTTTACAATTGAGGATTTCATACTATCTGAGATGAATATTATACCTACCCCCACCATAATGTTCCGAAATGTATTGCCTGATCCGCTGCCAGAATTTTATGTAAACACCATGGTGGGAGATATGGGGCTGGAGCTTTTTGAAGCCAATAAAGGCAAGGCAAAGCTGCTGGAAGGCAAAACTGCAGTTTACCGCAACCATTCTGCAGGACTGAGTAAAACTGCGGAAAACCTGGCCAGGGCAGAAGATGCCCTGATGAAGCTGTTTCACGAGTTTAATGAGTATACCGGATACCGGTATAATAAAACTTTCAGAAAACGGTTTCTGGAAAATGCCAAAGTGAAACTGATATACGGGGCGGCAGGTAAAAAAGGTACAGACAGGCTAATGCATTATTTTAAAAACATACCAGCCTATTTTAAGTACTCAGACAAGCTGAACGTGAAGGAAATACTATATTACCATACAGTACTGTTCTTTCCGTTTTTGCTTCGGAAGAAAAAGTGAAGGACCTGAATCTGAACCTTATCATCGTGCCTGAACAGTAATTACCGCCGCCAAATAACAATCTACCTGTAAATCAATATTTCATTTCGCCCATTGCTGTTGCGGCAGGCACGGTACATACCCTCACTGTTGAAGGGCATTTCGATATTGCCATCTTTATCTATAGCTATAAGGCCGCCCTCGCCTCCTATCTTCACCAGCTTATCATATACCACCAGGTTGCAGGCATCTTTCAGCGAAAGCCCCTTATAGTCTATCAGGCACGAAATATCGTATGCCACCACACTTCGGATAAACAATTCGCCCACACCAGTGCACGAGATGGCGCACGTATTGTTGTTGGCATAAGTTCCGGCGCCGGGTATGGGGCTATCACCTACCCTTCCAAACTTTTTATTGGTAAGCCCGCCGGTACTTGTAGCCGCCGAGAGGTTGCCCTCTTTATCAAGCGCCACAGCACCTACAGTGCCGAATTTCTTTCCTGTATGGTCCAGTTGCACTACATCGGCCCTGAGCGCTTCCTGCCATTGCTGATACCGCTGCCGGGAATAGAAATAGGCATCATCTTCAAATTGCATATGCTGCGTCCTGGCAAATGCTTCAGCACCTGCACCACTCAGCAGCACATGGCCGCTATGCTCCATAACGGCCCTTGCCAGCTTCACCGGATTACGAATATTACTAACACCACACACTCCGCCTGCTTCCAGCGTTTTGCCATACATGATGGCTGCATCCATTTCATGGCCGCCCTTGTTATTAAACACAGCCCCCCTGCCGGCATTAAAAAGCGGAAAATCTTCGAGCGATGCCACAGCTGCCTCAACCGCATCCAGGCTGCTGCCTCCTCCCGCAAGTATGGCATAGCCGGTATCCAATGCATCGTGCAGGCCTTGCTCATATTGCTGCTGCAATTCGGGGGTCATTTCATTGCGGAGTATGGTGCCGGCACCGCCATGAATGGCGATTGTAATTTGGTTTTGGCTCATTATTTCCCTGTTATTTTTAACACACTACAAAGCAAGTAAAACTAAGTGAAGGTTTCAAAATAACTTTTACTATCCGTATATTTACATAATCAAATTTTGTTGTGGTAACAAAAAGCAAAATACTGGCTTATTCTATGCTCACTGTGGGTGTGCTGGGCGCATTATTTTTCAACAACAACATGAACCTGATACCCTATACCATTGTTTATAAAATACTCTCCATCATACTGTCATTGGTGGCTATTGTATATCTGTATACCATACCACCCGACAGTAAACTCAGAGAGCAAATGCAACTTAAGTACCTGATAGAGGGCCTGAAAGAAAAGGGCGCAACTCTGAAGGTAGATCTTAGACAGTGCACCATACTGGAGAACAGCTTTACCGAGGCGCTTGAGGCCAGGCCCATGTTTGAGGCAATTGCTTTTGGTGAATTGCAGAATATTATTCCGACAGATGATAATCAGGTACTTGATAAAACTACAAAGACCAAACTGGAAAACGTAACTCTTTCTATACTGGTATACGAGGCCGAGGTATCGGGCCAGCAAAGAAAATTTTACAGCCAGGTTATCAATAAAGACAGGGCCACATTGATGTTTCTGCTGGAAGCTCAGAAGTTTACCCTGCTCTATTACGATAAGAATAACCCTTCAAGATGCTATTTTGTGCTCGATTTCCTTGATAACCAGGAAACTTCAATGTAGGGAGTTAATAATAAAGCTACCTGGTTTTTCAAGACTACTTTGTACCCCTATAGCCCCAGTCCTTTAGCCAGGTAATGACCTTCTCCTTGTAGTCTCCCTGAATAATGATAAACCCATCCTTTACGCTGCCACCGGCACCGCATTTGGTTTTCAGTTGCTTGCCCAGGGCTTCTATATCATCAATTGTACCAATAAATCCATCAATTAGTGTTACTACCTTGCCGGCGCGATGCCTGGTATCGAGCTTTACCCGCAGTTTTTGTTTATCCTTAGACAGGGTCTCCATAGCTTCCTCTTCGGGAAAATCATTGAAGAAATCCTTGTTGGTAGAATAGGCGAGGCCATCGGGGCGGGCAGTGTGTTTTTTGGACATTAGTTATGCTTAAATCCTTTTAATAACTGGACTGCTAAAGTATACCAAAATCATTTTCAAATGATTTTTCCGGGCTTATATCGTTAAAGCTGATTCCTAATTTATCAAAAATTAGATTGTTGATGATATATTCTACATCAAACTTGGTAATTTTTTTTCTACTTAGCTTTAGATAGTTCAGCTCCATAACCTTTAATGTTAATTCCCGCATTGACGATTCTGTTATCACTGCAATTGGCTTTGCCAATTACAACGGTCGTTTGAAAACAAACAAAAATTTCTGACCAGGTTTATATACACGCCAGTTGGGTAATGAGAACTCTGAAGTTTTTCTCATCTGATCCCATATAGCCAGCCGGTCATCAACCGGTAACAGATCTTCAATCAACGTATCAGGGCGTATCTGGATGTCCTCAGATAACTTGAGCTGCTCTTTGAATTGATTGCGTAATTTGTAAAATACTTTTTGGGTCAGGCACTTGCTCTCATTAATATCCTTAATTTTTTTCCAGAAAAAATCATACATTTCGCCGACAGTGTACATTTTTTCGGAAATGTGATTTGGTATAGTAATACCAAAAGCATTTTCTACTTCAATAATAAACATTGCACTTTCTAAGCCCATCAAAATATTTATTAGTACGAAGTTAGAGATAAAATGAATATTACTTTCCGAACTTATCCACTAATTTAGCACTCAAATTCCAACTACATGAATAAAGTTGTTGCGGGGGCCGATGAGGCTGTGAAGGATATACCATCAGGGGCTACACTGATGCTGGGCGGTTTCGGGCTATGCGGCATACCTGAGAATTGTATTGCCGCGCTGGTGAGGAGCGGTGTTAAAAACCTAACCTGCATCAGCAATAATGCCGGTGTAGATGGCTTTGGTATAGGCCTGATGCTGGAGCAGAAACAGGTGAAGAAAATGATCTCTTCGTATGTGGGTGAGAACGCAGAATTTGAGCGGCAGTTGCTCAGTGGCGAGCTGGAAGTGGAACTGGTGCCGCAGGGCACACTGGCTACCCGATGCATGGCGTCGGGTTATGGTATGCCCGCTGTTTACCTGCTGGCTGGCTATGGCACAGAAGTGGCTGAGGGCAAGGAAATACGCAACTTCAACGGCAAAAACTACCTGCTGGAATATGCTTTCGATTCCGACTTTGCCATAGTAAAGGCATGGAAGGGCGACAGGACCGGCAACCTGGTTTTCAGGGATACTGCACGCAACTTTAATCCTATGATGGCAATGGCAGGTAAGATAACCATAGCAGAGGTGGAAGAACTGGTAGAGCCGGGCGAACTGGACCCAAACAACATTCATGTGCCGGGTATTTATGTGCACAGGATATTTGAGGGTAAGGATTATGAGAAAAGGATAGAGCAGCGGACAACCCGTCCCCGTCCCTAATACCTTTATTTCCCTGAAACAAAGAAACCATTAATTGAAACAACAGGTTTTTGAAAATAACAGAACAACTCCGCACACTCAAAGCACAGAATAAAAGCGGCTTTGCAGTATTGGCAGACCCCGACAAGGTGGCCCCTGCTGATATGCAGTACCTTGCCCGGTTGTGTAATGATGCCAAAGTAGATTACCTGTTTATGGGTGGCAGCCTGCTTATGGCCCACCAGATGGAGCTATGCATTCAACGGTTCAAAACTGAGAGCGATATACCCGTAATCCTCTTCCCCGGCAGCCCGGCGCAGGTAACACCCTATGCCGATGCGCTGCTTTACCTCTCCCTCATATCGGGCCGCAATGCCGACCTGCTTATAGGCCAGCATGTGGTATCTGCGCCACAGGTAAAGGCCAGCGGGCTTGAAGTGATCTCCACCGGATACATGATCATAGATGGCGGCGTGCAGACTACGGTATCTTATATGAGCAATGCCCAGCCCATACCCCACGACAAGCCCGAAATAGCTCTCTGCACCGCATGGGCAGGCGAGCTACAGGGCAAGCACGTAATATACATGGATGCCGGCAGTGGCGCCCGCAGACCCGTAAGTGCTGAGATGATACGCAAAGTAAGCAGCCACATAGATATCCCCCTCATTGTAGGCGGCGGCATCCTCACCCCGGAGAAAGTGTATGAAAATTGCCAGGCAGGGGCTAACCTGATAGTAGTTGGCAACGCAATAGAGCGCGACCCGTTGCTGATTAAGGATATGGCGGAGGCGACAAGGGAGATGAGGGTGATCCATAAGTAGGTATTTATGCCTATTGAATACATTTAATATTACAATTAATTTAATTTTAAAATTCATCAATTAGTCCAAAAGGTGGTGCTGATGGATAGGCTTGTGTTGCTGATAATTATAGAAATATTTATACATCGGTAATAGGGTATGGAGATAGTACGTTTCACAATAGTGGTAATACCCATTAAACATAATAAAACGTAATTGAAAAAATCTCCCGCAAGGGAAATGGAATGGCAATTTGCAAAGACCTTTTTTAGGACAGCCAATCCTACTAATGCCGGTTTCAAATGTCTATCAGGTATTACTGCACAAAATTGCCTACCTGCTTTCCAATTTGGCTTAAACCCGAATACATTTTGAAGCCGGATTTCTCTTTTTGGTAAGGCTTATTGTTTGGTTATCCTATTCTCTATAATAAACGCAATGGGATAATGGCAAACGCTGAAATCCTTGCTGGTGAATGATATAAATTAATTTACGATTATCTCATCCTATCCCATATTTGTGGGATCGGCAGTTTTGTATTGAGAATTGGTAAACCTCGCTTATTTATCTGCCCCTGATGCTTTATCCTGATTAGACAAAATAAAACATCATAGAAAAATCTCACGCGGAGGCGTTAAGTCGCTATTTGCAAAAACCCTTTTTAAGACCGCAATTCCCACTAATGCCGGTTTCTACCAATTACCCATTTTGCCGTCAATACATGCGATGCCTTGCGCCTCCGCTGAAGCTACTGCGGCACGCGATCAGCATCGGCAAAACTCCCAGATTGGTTACTATAGACATTTAATCCCTTCGGGATTACTATCGTATCCATAATAATGAGCATCATAGAGCGTATTAAGCCATCGAACTCACGTTAACCTCGCTACTGATTGTCTGGTCCCTGGTGCTTTACTGTTACCCTGAAAAAAGGCAGACTCCGGAAAAAAGCTTTTTGATTGAATTATCCCATGTCCCTTAAAAAACGAAATGGGATAATGTAAAACGCTGAAATCCTTGCTGGTGGCTGATATATATTAATTTACGATTATTTCATCATATCCCATCTGGTGTTGAGACCTCACCCCGGCCCTTCCCGATGAAAATCGGGATAGACTTCCGGAGGAGAGGGTGGTATTGCAAAAATATTGAAATTGCATAATGTAAAAAGAAATATTGTTTTGAATATTTGTTGAGGATTTTTTTTGGTTATCCCATTGTCTCAATAAGATGCAATGGGATAATGGTAAACGCTGAAACCCTTTCTGGTGGCTGATATAAAACAATTTCCGATTATCTCGCCTTATCTCATCTAATATAGAATTGGGCGTTTTATTTACGGTTCCAGTTGTCCTTCGGAACATCCGTAACGAGAACTTAAATGACAATACGTACATATTACAAACTCACCACCAATGCATTTGCGCTACGAACGTGAGCGTGGACTATTCGCACCCTGGAGCGCCGAGGAGTCCGCCAACTACGGAACTAAATTTCAGTGTGGTGGTTTTTGAGACACGGCTGCGACTTCTTGAAACTTCAGCTTTTAGCCTTGATTGAGCAAAGAGAGACTCAGCTAAGACTTAAATCAGCGAGAATGTTTGTGTGCCTTATGCCTGAGCAGGCAAAAAGCCCTTCGATTAAATCAGGATAAAATAATGATTGTTTCATAGTAAATTATATTATTATTTATGGTTAAATTTGGGTCAAAGGTAAAATATATAATTGGAATTTCCAAAAATTTAAGCACATTTATTTTGAAATTGGAGATGCCAGTTGCAAACTGGCTAAATTGGCAAGACACAGGTCCGCTTCGCACAAGGCTTTGCTACAGACCTGCGCCAGACGAGTCCTCCGCTGGCGCACAAGCTGGCTTTGAGATGGAGAGACATCGGCTTCGGGGAGGAGAGTCGGCGCTGACTTAATGTAGCCGATCTGCCTCCCGGAGTTTACTTCCTTAAGATCAAAGGGAGTGAATTAAGAAAGTTTGTGAAGGAATTATTACTGCTTTACAAATTTTCTGACTTCCAGGTTATTAATTTTGATGAAGTAAACGCCTGCAGGGAATTGGGTAGTATTGATACTTACAAGACGGTTATTGTAATTACCGAAAAATAGTTCTTTACCCGTAAGGTCTGTAATTTTTAACTGCCGTATCCGTTCATCCGACGCTACATTGAGTTCGCCGCTGGCAGGGTCGGGATATACTTTAAGATAGTGATTAGTAGTATTGCTGAGGGTGTTGATACCTGTATGGCAGGCATCATACGATTTTACAGTTACAGCAAACCATGCCGTTGCAGTTCCGCAGGAGTTGGTGACGGTATATATAACAGTATCCGCACCTGTCAATAAGCCGGTAACTATACCATCCGTTGTTATTCCTGCATACACGGTACTACTTAAATTCCAGTTGCCACCTGTTGCTGATTCGTTCAGTGTGTCGGTTTGTCCCGGACAGATACTGTCTGTTCCGGCTATAAGGCCAGCCGAAGGATTGGAAGATAATGTAACATTTACAGTTATAGTGTCTGTAAGGGTACCATCCTTAGCGCATATCCTGAATACATCAGTACCAATGAACAAGCTTGAAGGAGTATAAGTAAATCCGGACGGGGTAATAATCCCCCCTGTTGATGTCATTGAGTAAGGGCCTGTGACAGTGCCATGCACAGGGGCAAGTACCACACTCCAGGTAACCGAATGGCCGCTGTTGAGATCATATACACTCAGTAAAGTATCCATATTGACCGGCGCCGGTACTTCAGTATTACATATCAACAGTGTTCTTGCGTCTCCACCAGTATAATAAAAAAGCGATGGGGCAGTTGTTAATGTCCGGATCCGGTTGTTTAAAACATCTGCTATAAAGAACTGACCTGAAGAGTTTATGGCGAGACCATTTACATTATAAAGCTGAGCAGCTGTAGCTGGCCCGCCATCACCACTGAAACCGGGAATACCTGTACCGATAATAGTTGTAATGATACCTGAAGCATTGATCTTACGTACACGGTTGTTCAGGTTATCGGCAATATATATATTACCCGCAGCATCGGTAATCACATCATTGCCGGTATTGAATGTAGCATCCGTGGCAGGGCCGCCATCGCCGCTAAATCCGGCCGCACCTGTACCTGCTATTGTGGTAATAATGCCCGAACTGTTTACTTTCCTGGTCACATTATTCAACCCATCGCCGATATACAGATTGCCAAGATTATCGGGATAGACCCCAACCGGATAATTTAACTGAGCATTGGTAGCCGGCCCGCCATCACCACTATACCCGATAGTACCATTCCCTGCTATTGTTGTGATAATACCAGAGGTATTGATCATCCTTACTACCTGGTTGGAGTTATCGGCAAAATAAATATTTCCCGTAACATCTGTCCTTATAAAGGTTGTACCGCCAATTTGTGCAGCAGTGGCCGGCCCGCCGTCGCCGCTATAGCCCGGAATACCGGTACCGGCAATGGTGGTAACAATTCCACTGGTATTTACCTTCCGTATCACCCAATTTCCATTATCAGTAATATAGATATTCCCTGTATGATCTACACATACGCCATATACGCCATTGAACTGCGCTGCCGTTGCTGGTCCGCCATCGCCGCTGTACCCGGGACTTCCTGTTCCTGCTGCTGTGGTTATTATGCCTGAGGTGTTTATTTTTCTTACACAGTTATTGTAATAGTCTGCGATCAATAAATTGCCTGCCAGGTCGCAATTAATTTCTATCGGATGGTTGAGGCCTGCGCTGATAGCGGGTCCGCCGTCGCCGGTATGTGATGCTGATCCGTTTCCGCCATATGTATTAATAATCTGGCTCTGTGCAGTTTGCCAGACTGATAAGGCAGCGATCATCAGCAGGCAATTATTGAATATTATCTTTTTCATAAAGCGGTATATTTGGGTATGGATATAAATAGTATACAAAATAACCGAAAATATTTCAATAATTAAAATTTTCCTAAACTATTCCTTTCAACCATCATGCCAGATCATTAATTAACTGGAATAATAAGCGTATTTATCAAGCTGGTTTAAGCCTTTTACTTTACCAACTGCTCCAGATCCCCTTTCATAGTTTTCAGCTCTATAATCAGTTTTTCCAGAGATGTCATCTGGGCATCATTAAGACCATGTGGCGCAGTAAGAGCCAGGTCTGGCTGCCGGGCCTGCACAGTGGCATCGGTTGCAAGTCCGGGCAGGTATTTCAATACTTCATTCCAGGCAGCATTGCACTCATTAATCCTGCTCTGCAGACGGTGTGTAACCGCAACAGTATTTTCTGTTCTTATTTCATCCTGCTCCAGGTGCAGGTTATTGAGGTTGCGGGTTATGCGCACATTGGTAGTAATGAGGCTGTAATACAGTTCAGTCTTTTCATGGTCCGGCTCATCCACATAACGGTTAAAAGAGTCGAAAACATCGCTGTTTTTGCCTTCTGCCTGCCTCTTCAATTTGGTCCAGTTGGCCAGCCGGGTTGATGTATAAAAAGTAGCCGTAAAATAGCCGTAATTGCACCAAATAGCTGAGGCCAGGTGCGATGGCAGCCACTTTTTATCCCAGTTGGGCAGCAATACAAATCCCGAAACTATTGCCAGCAGCGCCCCGCCTATAGTGCTTATGGCGCGCGATACAATGATCATATTGCTGAATGCCGATTCGATATTGAACAGCAGCACCAGATTCAGTGTGATAAGAAATACCGATACTGCGTAATGCTTCCTGTTGTAGTACACCATAAACAGGAAAGTGAGGAAAAGAATGATCTCTTTAAGGTGCAGCCCCACCGGAAAATACAACAGCAGCCCCCCAGACAGCCCTCCAAGCAGGGTTCCGATAATGCGGTCTATTGACTTCTTCAGTGTAGCCCCGAAATAGGGCTGTATAATGATCATCAGGCTGAAGGGCATCCAGTAGCCATGATCTACATGGTACCACTTGTATATAAACAATGCCAGAGATACGGCAATCGCGGATCGTATAGCATACCGGTTGGTCAATGTTTTAAAATTGAACAGTACCTGCAGATTCCGGAACAGGTATTTGGGCCGCAGCACAAATGCCGTTTTAATGAAGGAATAGGACCGGTATACCCGCACGTCCTTGCCCATCAGTTCAGTGCGCTGAATGGCGCTTTCCAGGAGTTTTATGGTGCGATCGGTAAGCTGCAACATCCGGTTGATAGCCGGCGCTTCTTTATAACCGGCCGGAAGCGGATATTGCCTGATCAGCTCATTGAATTTCTTCATCCGGTTGATGTGCGTTACCGCCAGCAGCTTCTCTTCCGGCCTCAGCGTTATTACGAATACAGAAATGCGGTTGATGGCCTCCTGCATTATATTCATCAGTGTGCCGGCTTTAATGCGCAACGATTCATCGAGCCCTGCAAAGGTGATGTTGCTGGTTTCCTCACCCATGGAAAGAATGTTGACTGATACCAGGCCTGCTATTTTGCGCAGCAGCGACAGCTGGTAACGGGTATTGTCTTTTTGCTGCACCTGGTGAGCCATCTTTCCATAAAACTGGTAGGAATTATCGATGGCGGTGCGCACATTTTTCTCCTTTACATAAACATCATTGTGTTTATCGCCCAGTGTAGATGATACAGCCACTGTAAGCTCCGAAATGGCCCGCCATATAAGGGCTATCTGCCGCCTGAAAGGCTCTTCGGCAGGCATTATGAGCGAAATGAAAATACCCACCACTACCGGCCATGCAGCGCCAAGAGAAATAAGCAGCAGCCGGTGCTGCATCTCGGCCATACCTGATGCAGGAAATGCATTGCAGATGATAAACATCATGTACACACATAAGGCAAGCCCGCTGGCCCTGTCGCCTATGCTCTTGAGCAATGTAGCCAGGAAACCGGTGATAAACATGCATAGCACACTGAGCCAGATAATGTTTCCGGTTACCGACCCAAGCATAGAAAAAGTGATGGCAAGGAGCGCGCCAATTACCAATGTGCGCACCCGCCAGGCAAAAGACCCCTTCATCTCTACCCAGGTTATTGCCTCAGCGGTCAGTGTTACCCACACCATATCATTGAGCCTGCCGGTGGCAAGGCCCCAAACTATGGGCAGGGT